>Ga0209128_1002052_pt1 | contig 13289 bp, 14 predicted proteins | sample ETNvirnome_6_100_FD_184072 | JGI IMG/M metagenome (GOLD analysis project Ga0209128, IMG submission 184072) | Marine viral communities from the Pacific Ocean - ETNP_6_100 (SPAdes) (version 2) | ecosystem: Environmental > Aquatic > Marine > Oceanic | place: Pacific Ocean | collected 2013-06-19 | reverse complement strand
CGATTTCTCCTAAGGTTACTTTTTCGTTAATCGTTTTTCTAGTTTGGGGTTCGCATCAATAAGTTTGGCTTTTGTAAGCATCTCTAAACCTTTTCGTTCAGACCCAAGATGTTCGTGTCCAAAATCTTTAGCGTGTTCTCTTTCATCTCTATATTGCTGTACCTTTTGGGCAGATGCCATTTTCGGTGGACTCGGCACTCCAGCAGCGTGAACAAGTTTTGGCATGTCTTTCCCTCCAATTGCTTTTAGCATCCCTCGCTGGTGTTTCTTGATGGGATGATATGTTGATGTATCATACGCTCGCCGTATAGTGTCTTCAAGTCCTTTTGTTGAAGCAGGTTTTATGCCGGGTTTTCCTGCCCTATGTAATTGTCTTAATGCAAATTCTTTTGGTCGTTGTTCCAATTCATATTCTTGCTTTTTCTTTACCGTGTCTGCCCCACCCATTTTTCTATATGTCTTTGGGTCATAGTCTCCGCGTGGATTATAGTTTTGAATTCTTCTTTGAGTTCGTTTTAAACCTCGCGAACCCTCAACAACATCCAATACTGCTTCTGTTAAATCAATCAAATCATAAACTGCTTGCATGATTTCTTCATTAGAAGTATCTTCGTTGAGGTTATCGCCAAAGTAGTTACTAAAATATTCTAATACCCTAGAGTCTACTTCATTATATTCTACATCATCACTGAGTTTTCTTACTGCTTTATTAATACCTCTATGTCGTTTGGCTACCTTCTTTGCCTGCCGTTGCACTGCTGGAGATAAGTTTCGTGCTTGTATATTTCTTCCTGTTGATACTGCCTTACGGTCAATATCATGTGCCGCTCCCCTTACATAATTTGCGAGTGTGGACTTATCTAATTCATCCAACTGCACCTGAAGTGCCGCCTCGTTCAAACTGTTATATGCTTTTCTTTCCATTGATTTCTCCTATAATGGTTGTATTATCGTATGTGGGAAGAAGCTTGCGGCATACCAACCGACCCCGCGTGCATTTTGCTTCTAGGACGGTCTAGACGGTCACCAAATACATCGTGAGTGGGTCGCTTGGGCTCTGGTTTTGGTTTTGGTTTTCTCTGAAATGGTTGATCTGGGTTTGGCAAGAACCCTGAGTTCTTATCTAATTCAGCCTGCTTCGCAGCGGCTTTCTTGTCAAGGACCGCACCTTTTTCCACAAACCTTTTATGCTCTTTCTCCGACCGACCTCCGCGTTCTTTCCATCTCTTTTTAAAGGCAGCTCTGTATTCTAGTAAAACAGCCTCAGTCAAATCAATTAAATCATAAACCGCATTCATGATATCTTCATCAGAAGTATCTTCGTTGAGGTTATCACCAAAGTAGTTATCAAAATATTCTAATACCATAGAGTCTACTTCATCATATTCTACATGGTTGAACAATTTATCTGCAAAAGTTTTCTTTTCACCCTTCAGGCCACTCTTCGGGTACAATTTCTTACGAGTTAGTTCCTTTTTCTTTGCAGACTGTGCTTCTTTGGACTTTCTATCTTGTCTGCTTTTATGTAGGTCCCGCGATGCTCCTGTTGGGTCGTATTCGGGTTCGTCACCACCAACACCACCATGCCACGAAACAGGTAAGCCTAATTTGCGTTTTAAATCACGGACAACTCGTTTTCTTGGATTGCCTTCTTTTGTAGGACCTGGAGGATTTGACCACCCCTCTTCCAACTGCACTTGAAGTGCCGCTTCGTTTAAACTGTTAAATGCTTGTCGTTCCATTGATTTCTCCTATATTGATTTCTCCTATAAGGTTGTAATATATATAAAAACTGTTATTTATGCCAACCATTCTTTATTTTGATTTTGGATACAATGTTTTTAGTCATTTTACTCGTCATTCGTGATGCAATACCATCCTGACCGAAAATTTCTTTTCGTTCTTTATCGGTGAGTTTGTCTTTCATCGATTCTACGAGTTGAACAATCTCCAATATTGCTTTTTCGTTGTTTTTGCCGTTGAGTAGCATAAATCCAACAATAACCACCGTCAATAAGAATCCACCCACAAACACATATAGTCCAACTTGTGCCATTTCCTCAAGATAGTATTGTGATGCTGTTGCAAATCCTACGGTAAGGAATCCGATTGCTAATATCGTTCCACCTAGTTTTCTGCTGACCCAGAACATTACAAATGCCCCACCCACAATTAGTGCGAAACCAACAGTGAAGAACAGTGCAATGTTCTCGTATAAGTTTTCTAGTGCTTCTTTCCTAACCTCTCGGTCGGATTGTTCGTACTCTTTGACTAGTTCCTCTAGTTCCTCTATCTGACCCACAGCGGCTGCAACCCTGTTGTTTGCTTGCTCCAAATCTTCTAAGGATTCGTCTATCCGAATTTGTTCTTTCTGTGCATCGTCTACCGTTTCTTTGATTCCCTCTGCGGAATCCTCTATGCTTTTTAGAGTCGGGTCGATGTTGTAGTTTTTGTCCTCTGGAACTAGTGCGATGTCGTTCAGAATTGAATTCGCTTGGTCGTCTATCGTTTCCAAGTCGTTGCCAATCACCTCTGACGCGTTCGTTATCTCGTCCGTCTGTTCTCTCTGCTCCCTTACGGAATCCACTACTGTGCTTGATGTATTCGCTGGCGCCTCTCCTGTTACTTCTTGGAACATCTCGCATCCGATTCCCGCGGTCAACGTCGCGAACATTATTGCGGTTATCATTATGTTTTTCATTCTTTACCTCCAAATTTGCATATGCACTCACACATATTAAACTAATTACTAATATCATTATTATTTTCATTTGTCATTTCCTTTTTTTCTTTTTTAACTTATCAAGTTTGTCTGCAAGTTTATTATATTTTGCCGCGGTAGTTTTATCTTGTAATTTCTTCAAAAGCGCCTTCGTTCGCAAACCACTAGTGTACATATCATTTGGTGACATTTCACGACTTGGTCCACCTGGTCCACCTAAACTTTCATCCAGTTCTTTCTTCGGTGGAACAAAATATGACATTGTGCCGTATGTTGAATCTTTTATAATGATTGGTTTGCCGGGATTTCTGTGTGCATATGTTCGGATTTCTTGATTATCCATTTCGTGCATGTCCATCTTTTTATTCCATCTTTCATACTTCATTCTACCGTGCATACATTTGGCATAATCTCCACTACCAACATTAAAGACAGGACAACCTGCAAACATTTCTCTTATTTTCCTTTTCTTTCTTCTACCAAATCCCATAACTGGACTATAACCAGCTATGCCGCCAGCAGTACCGACTTGTGCGTTACTGAAGTTGCCATTCATTGCGTTTGCAGGAGTGCTTTCCATTAATTCTTCTATTAGTTTTTCGTAGGTTTTCATATCATCTATATGTAGGGTTTCTAGAGGTTTTGGGTTTGTAATCAGCACAACAGGTGTCTGATTCGGTACACCAACAATACTGATTTGGACCATTGCATGTACTACTCAACACATTCCAACAACCATCCCATAGGGGTTCCTTACTGCCATCAACGCAACCGCAAAACCCGTCCTTAGTTGTTATATTAATTATAACACCCTGGTCTTTCTCTTGGGTCCCATGCCATTTTTATGGATTCCTTCCGTTGTTGTGAAACTTTTTATTTTTTAATGCCAACCTATCAAGTTCTTGTTTCATTCTTGCATTATATTCTTCTACACTTTGTCTTTTGTGCTGGATTTGTGGTTTTAATAATTCCGGACCTGGCGCATTTGCAACTTTATGCATCATAACTCGTCTTTGGTTAGGAGTCATCACTGGGGGGATTTGGATGCCTTTTTTGATATTATTATTTTTAACGGGCATCCTTGATGATTGTTGTTGTTTAAACTTTTCTGCATTTCTTTTACATTTACCACAGGCCATTTATGTACTCCTTGTTATGTTCAATAATTTTTGAATTTGTAAATCACATTTTGCTTCTCTTTCACCGCCTGGCCAATAGAGATAATCTTTTTGGCTATTCTTCTTTAAGTTTAACAGCAAAGGAAGTGTTACTCTTTCAATTTCTTCCATTTTAGCTTGCAGTAGAATATCATATTGTTCTTTGACTGCACTTGTTCCTTCACAAGTTGAATTCATTTGAAGTATTAAATCCAACTTATCTTGCATTTCTTTAATTTCATCAGGAGTCGTTTGGTCGTCAAGTTGAACTAATGAATTTAGTTCGTCCTCATCGGCCGCGGTAAACCCAAAATCAAAATCATCATTTAGAAATTCGTCTGGAATTTGATGGTCACTTGTCATTGTTGTATTCCTCTAATAGTTCTTCAAATGAATTATTTATTTCTATTTCTGCAACATCTATACCTTTAGTTGATAGGTATTTTGTTATTTCAGATAAGACATAATCCCCATCTGCACCAACCTTTTCTGATTCTTCTTTAACAAGAATCATTGCAGTTGCAATATTTTTCATTTGGGCCTTAAATTTGGGGTCTGGAACTTTTTCAATTATCTTTTTCAGATTAATAATAAGCCGGTTGAATATATCTACCGATTGCCGTTCTTTGTCTTTTTTGAGGTCGGTAGATTTTTTTAAAAAGTTACCCTTTGAATCTATGATGCCATATTTGTATGCTTTCATTTGATTGAAGGGAGTAGCCATAAGTTTAATAAATTTAAACACTGTAAAAGCACCTATTACTTTTGTGATATCTCCTTGTGCTTCGTTTAGTGTCATTTTATTTTCTTTAATTCTATTAGTATTTTGTGTTCTGTGGGTATTTCGTTTAACTTAATTTCTGGTATTTCTTTTGGTAAGTATTCTAAGAAGTCTAAAAATGTTTTTATTGCAGAATGAAATTCTAATTCTAATTTATAAAACATTATTCTACTGCATGCTTTATTGCCGAATATATTATTCAATATAATGATATGATTCAGTATCAGTCTTGTTTTTAGAACTCCTTTTTTATTATATTTACCTAGTAACCTCTTAATATATTTAATACGATTTAAATCTTCATAAAACTCATCAATATTTGTACATTCTGGATTCGTATAGTTCTTCATAGCGTACATCATAAAATTTTCATTAGTCAAAATATCAAAAAACATAATATTACAAAAAGTATTTAATTACTCTTTGCTTTCAACAATTTTTGCTTCAAGTTTATAGAGTCCGTCTTCTCCGTTAGAAAGATTTAAATTAAGATTGAGTCCTTTACCATTATTGTATTCTTTGATTCCGTCTGTAGTTTCAAATTCTGCGTATGGAGTTTGCATACTTTTACCGAATGTTCCACCATATCTATTTAATGAAATGGTATTGTTACCGTCTTGAAGATTTGAAGATGCATTCCAATCAAAATCTAATCCAATTGTATTAAATTTATGACGGAGTTGTGCAACCGCGGTTCTTGGTTCAATGAATTCTCGTTGAGTGAATGCATTTAAGAATGCATTAAGTCTTTGTACTTGTTCTGGACTTTCTATTCTATGAACACCATAATCACTGTGCGCGCTTCTTGCCGCACCCCCTACGGTTTCTTCACCTTCAAATAAGGTTTCAAGAAATGTGTTTAGTTCTTTAAATTTAATCATTTGTTTCTCCTGTGGTTTTTTTTACCATGTTTATCTTTTAATATGTCCAATTGGACTTCAATTAATGCTCTTGCATCTTCAAGTTCTTTTGATATGATTTCATCTTCAACAGTATCAGCCTTTGCCCAACTGCACCATTGAATCATCACATACCCAATTGCTTGCCCGTGCTTCTTGATTGGCAAGAATGCAAATGTGATGATGTTGCTACTTTGATAGAATTGCTTACACCAAGAGTCTTCCATATCTTCAACAATATGAATAGTTGGTTCATCTTTAAGTAGTAAATTCAGTCCATCTATACAGAGGGATAGTAAAATATCTTGTTTATTGCTTAGTTCTGATGAAACACCTTTGTCTAATGATTCATGAGTGAGTGACAGTTTTTTCATTGAAATCCCATCAAGAAATTCACCACCATTATGAAATTGAACGATTTGGCCCCTTGCACAGTCAGTACGCACACGCAACTCGGTGAGAGTTTCATGTAATCGTGTATGTGTATTCCAGAAGCAATTGTCTGGAAGTTCTACTGGCTTATTTCTTTCCTTCAAAAGCATTTTCATTTTTCCTTTATTTACTAGGTAATAAAACCCAGTTCCTATTCCTGCTATTAGTGCAATTGCACCAGCACCGATGTCGAACCAAAAAGATGTATTCATTCCTATTTCCCATTTTTATCTTTGATGATTTTCATAAAAGGTGTGTCTTTTATGTATCGTTTTAATAATTTCTCGGTGCCAATTTCCCCTGCACCGTGTTCTTCGTTGGTCTTTGTTCTCCACTTATTGTTATCTCTACCACGATTGAAACTTCTGTTCACCATTCTTAGATTTTTTGATGAGTTGTTTAGTGGGTTTCCGTCTTTATGGTCTAAATCCTTACCATCTCCAACAGATGCTCTACCAGAACGAATCAGTTTGTTTCGTGCATTTGTCCTCGCACTTCTTCTTGCTCGTTGTTCTGGTTTTGCACCATACTGTTTCAGATATGCGGCACGATTTGCGTCAGTTTCTGATGCTGTTGCAGATGCATCACCCGCACCTTCTGGAATATCTTTGGGTTTCAGTTTAGGACCAGGAAGTCGTCTTCTTCTACCAGTGCCATTAAAATTGCTTGCCGATACCTTTACTCTTTTATTTCCTATCCTTACCGTCATGTTGTTCGGGTCTTCTGGAGTAGTTCCCGAATGTACAGTATATTCTTGGTCTGCATGGTGTCCTCTTCTGCCTTTTACAATCTCTCCTCTGTCGAAATTTCTTTCTTCAAGTTCAGTACCTTTATCAAATTCAACTTCTGAATTGATTCCGACCATTTTATTATACTTTTTTACTTCTTTCTTTTCTTCTTTCTTTCTTTTTCTTAATTTTCTTTGCGGTAAACTGTGATAAAATTTAAAAGCATCTATTTTGTCTTTTACTGTGTTTACTACCGAATCGGCTACAAGTTCTGGTTCTTGTCTACCAGTTGCAACATTCACCGCTTCGTCAATTACATTAAAATATGCCAATTCATCTCTCAAGTCACCAAAGCCATCATATGGAATTTCCATATTTTCATATCCCTCAGTCCATCGAAGAACTTCTGGAATTACTTCTCCTGCTTCTTTGAGTGCAGGGAGAATGGTATCAAACACATGGAAGTAATCTATAAGAATTTCATCACCTTCTTTAATATCTTTGGTTGCATATGTGTAATAGTTACCGTCACACATTTCAACAAGTGATATATTTGATGTATATTTAGAATGATTAGTAAATCTACAGAAATCTGTTCGTTGATATTGTGGTGCATTTTCATCTTCATTTAAAAGATTTAGATAATATAATCCAACCATATCATTTTCTGAAATATCTTTGCTTGCAAACGAACCCATTCCGTGAACAGATGAATCTTTGAATTCATATGAATCTTTTAGTGTTGCAGTATTTTCTTTTGCACTATAAGTATAGTCTTTGAAACTTCTATTCTTATTACTTCTTTTAATTTCACGACTCTTAGCACGTTCACCGGGAGTCATTGCATTTCTAGTTTCACCTTTATCTGTGAGTTTTTGTGTTCCCTTTTTAAGCACACCATTCTTTTGTAACGACCTTGTTGCCGTTGCATATGCTTGGTCTTTTTGCATACCCTTGTCCATCAATTGTTGTACAAGTCTATCAAGAATATCTGGTTCAGTGAGAAGTTTGAATTCTTCGTTCATATCTTCTTCCTTTTGTTTAAAATTCATAATGGAGATGCGCTTCTTCTTACCATCTATACGAACTATAGTAGATTTGTTAGACGGTTTCATCATTCCTATATCTTGCCATGGAACTTCATTTGTATCTACATTATCGATTTTCAAATTTAAAGCATTCAATAGTCTTGCAGGGTCGCCCTTTACAGATTTAAATTCTTTTTCTCGTTCTTCAATATTGCCGGGATTTTTCAAATCATTTTCAAATGCCCTCTTCGCATCTTTTATGTCCATATCTTCTTTTATAAAGATGTTACTATATTTCAAGAATGGTTGAACCCCATCATTAATTGATGCATATGGTTTTTTGCTCTTTGGTTTTTTCTGACTGCGAAGTGCAATATAAGAAGGATAAACCCCTGTGGCTTGCTTTCTGCCCTCCCTCATTTCTTTTCGACCACTGCTTTTCAACTGAAAATTAAATAATGTTTCTTTAGCAACATCCATCAATAACTGTTCATCTATTTCTCTAATTGCAGAATCTGAACCGTCTGGCGCCATAGTTAGGTAGTGTGTTGGCACTGCACTTGTACAACCGCAATCGGCATCACAACATCCACAGAATTTTATACATCCTGTCATTGCTTCATGTATCAAACCAAGAGTAAATTCTTTACTTTCATTTAGTATTTCATTCATCGAAGCGTTTAGTTCTTCTCTATAGTCAGCACTATCATGAATTGCATCAATTACATTTTGGTCGTACTCTGCCTCAGTTCCTTTCCAGTGTTCTGCCTTTGGTTCTTCTCCTTCTAAACTTTCCCAAGAAGTTGCACAGTCGGGATTAACATTGCCTAATTTATTTTTTTTACACTTTGAACCTGGTCCATATACATCCCAGTAATCTGGTTTTCCTTCTGCTCTAGTATATCTACCACCCGGTGTAAACCAACCCATAGGTCCAACACCTTTACCAGTTTGGAAGCGCATTTTATTATGATTCATAATTAGTTTTACTAATTTGTCTATATTTTCTTTAGTTCCAGTTTCACTCTGCAACAAACTTTTACATTCTTCTGTTGATTTGCCCTCGCAGTGTGATATCATTTTACCAAATATTCCAGTTATAATTGCATTTGCTTCTTCTGGAGTTGGGGATAATAGTTGAGATGGTCCTGCTTTAACAGAAATGCCGTGTTCTATTCTTTCACCCTTTTCATTAATACCAACAAGAACAATATCACTTTTTGGTGTGGCATTCGTTGCGTTGTTATCCAGCCAGTGTTTAGATGGTTTTAAACCCTTCATACTAGAACCAGAATGTTCCATGTGCCATTGCAGTTCACCATTAGGGTCAAGTTCTTCTATAAGAGGATTGATTGAATCTCTGACAACCCTTGCGGCCGCAGATTCTTCTACTATTCCATATTTTTCTACTCCACTTGTAATAAGTGTTGCACTATTTTCTAACATTTTCCAATTGTCACTAGATACATTTGCAATTTCGTCTGGATGTCCCTGCATCCTGTTGAATTCTACGGCAACACCTGGCTCTACATCTACAGCCCTAAAGTCTGTTTTGTCTTTTGCACCATTTTTTAATTTTTGCTCGGCCATCTTTGCAGTTTTCTTTTGAATTTCTTCTGGAGATGCTACAGAACCGTCTGTTTCTTGCGGTTCAATCTGCGCGAGTTTTTGTTTCGCTGATGCAGTTCTTACCTTTGCTTCTGCTTCTTCTGCATCTCCACCTGCAATACCTGCTCTGTCGGCTGCGGCCTGAACTTTTGGATTTACTGGAGTTTCTAGAGGTTGTCCTTCACCGTCTTTTGTTTCATCATCTTTTTTGCCTTTGGCCTCATCTTTTGCCTTTGCCTTCTTCGCCTTTTCTTCTTGTTCTTTTTCATACCCAATCAAGTCACGATATGTCTGTGTGCCTTGGAAGTCTGGATCTGCAGATATATTGCCCGCACTTCCTCTGTCTACTTTACCTCTGCCGTTCTTTATAGGCCGACCATTTTCATCTTCACCTTCAACTGTTCCTTGTTCAATAGTATGCTTCTCTGGATTATAATCGCCCTTTGGAATCAGTTTGATTTTTTCATTATTATCACGAACTATTAAAACATTGTTCCAGGGGTCTTTATCTTTTGTTTCTTGTTTTTGTTTATTTTGTGCATCGTTTGCCGCGATTTTATCTCGAAGTTCTTTATCTTCCATTAAGATTTCATTTTCAAAATCGACATTAATATCTTCAAATTTTTCAACTGCTTTTGATGGGTCGTTTGTTGTCATTTTTGCTCTCACTCTTTTAAGTCTTTCTTGTTCTGCTTTCTGTGTTGCGGGAAGTAATCTTTTGGATAATTTTTGAATTGCACCCTTCTTCTTTTTTAGTCTTTCACCAATTGCTTCTCTTTGTGAATATGATAATTCGTTCCACTTCATCCCTTTTATCATTTTACTACGAATTCTTAAAACTGCTGACTTTCGTGCCTTTTTTTTAATTTCACCAGTACTCTTCTTTCTCTTTTCCTTCATCTTCCTTTTTCTGGCCCGCCTCTTTGCAGTTCTCTTTGCACTCATTGCCATTTTTCGTCTTGCTTGTATGGTTAATTCGTTGAGTTCATTATCTTCTTCGTGTTCAACACCCGCGGCAATATTCCCCATAGATTTTATTAATCGCAAGTACGTTCCTTTATGTTGCCCTGTAATACGCTTTTGTTGCAAATGTTGCATTGCTGTTGACAAAGTTGCTGGCTGAAATGTGTGGATATTATGCGGTGTCGCTCTTTTTGTATGCGAATATTGCAAATAATTTGATGTGGCATTAATTGCATCGCCCAACATGGCCTTTTGGTCCTGCGATATTGAAGATGGTATAACTACCCTCGCTTCGTCTATTTTAACTTTTTTCTTCTTTTTTGCACTTTTCTTAATTCCTTCTGTTCCCCATGCTGTATTATCAATAGCAGGAACATCTATTCCTTCTCCACCCATATCAAATTTCTTTAAATCGTTTTCTTCTAGGAATTCTAGGAACTCATCATAATTAAACCAACTTTCTGCAACAAATGGTTTAACACCCATCCCAGTTTGAACTTTTTTGAACAACATTTCAGTATCTCTTGCACTTACATGAGAGGGGATGCCTAATTGAAACGCATCTAGATTTCCGTCTGATGCCGCGGACCTCATCTTTGATGCAGACATACCAGATACCCCTTCAGAATCAGGGTCTCTTTCGCCTGCGGAAATTACCTCAAACGATTTAAATTTGTATTTCTTCTTTGGACCGATATATTTTCCCATGCCCCTTTTAAACTCTGTAACTCTATCTGCACCCACAACCATAACAATATCTGTATAACCATCTTTTTGAAGTTGGTCCAATACCGCAAATGGTGTCACAACATTACTTGATATTGCTATATTAAATCCTTTAAGAATTTTCTTCATAAACCGAAGTTTATCTCTTGCACCTAATGGATTCTTTTTTCTGTCTTGACTGTTGCTACCATATATGATATGGTCAGCACCTCTGCGAGTTGCTTCTTGTTTTACTCTGGTTGCTAATAGAAGATGCCCCACTGTGGGTGGATTAAAACGGCCAAATGTAAATACTATTTTCTTGCTTTTCATCCTATTATATATAAAAAATAGGAAGATGTAATCTCTTACATCTTCCCGAACCCACTGGTAGCAGGTACTTTTCTTATTTAAACCACCTCCTTTGCAATGTTAGCAAGCCAGTGGGTTTTTATATTAAAGGGTTAGTATAATTATTGATTCCAGGGGAATTTCTCTTTAACCCAATTCCACATAGGTGCCCCAATAAAGGTTCCGGCAATAAATACCAGTCCCATAAACCAGAAAGTTCCTAAAAATCCGTCTAAAGTTGCGAGTGTTGTCATGTTTATTCTCCTTTTGGTGGTAATTTCTTGCAAGTGAACCCTTTATGGTGAGTTCTTTCGCCAGACATTACCTTATACATTGCTGATTTGTTTAAATCGTTCTTTCTACAAAATTTAGTGAAGTTGTCAGTCAAAAATTCTACTCCATCACTATTTATAAAAATAAACTCTTTGCGTTCTTGTTTTATTCTGTTATCTGCTATGATTTTTTGTTCTTCCCATCGCCAATTCCTACCTTCTTGTATGAATTGGCCACCATGTTCCTCTACGAAACTATCTCGCCAAATAAAGGATTTCGCATCATCATTACATTTTATCCATTCTCTAGTATTTTTCTTATTCACCAAATCTTTATTCATTTTTTATCATCCAAGTTGTTTTAATCGTTTTTCTGGTATTCTTAGACCAGAAACAATAGTATATAATCGCAGACTATCTTTGTTGTCCTCGTATATTCCTCTGTGTAGTGTCGCATTGGGACAAAGTGATGCAAGGGTATCAAAACCGTATGAAAGACTATCCATCAATCCCGGAGTGTTTTCCATGATGTCCTTGCTTCCTACTGCAACACACGCGGCAACACTCGCATCAGATAGTTCGACATCAGTTAGTAGTGTCTTTTCTATATTGGATTTGATTGCAGCCGATACTTTTTGTTCGTCATCAAACTCATTTAGTTTTGCAACACCCATCACTAGAACACCACCACCACGGATTACCGAAGAATAGTCAGTGGGGTCGAATGATGTGTATGGACTTGCATTACTTGTGAGTACATTGAATACATGAAACAATCCAGATACTGTATTATTGATTTTGGGCCAAAACTCTTTTACCGTAAGACCTTTGTACATTTTCTCTATCTTGGAATTGTCGATGATTAATAATGGCGATATGAGTTTGTTTTCTGCACATGAACCTACGACTTCAAGTACTTCATGGGCATTTGCAGATACTTGTGGTGATGTTGCTTCTCCTCTTGTTGGAAGGGACATGACCACACCCACTCGTTTTTCTGCATCATCGTGTCCGATGTACTTCATATACTTCTTTGCAACTTCAACAAGAACCAGAACAGAACCAGACCCAGAACCACCACCCGCACCAACACAGACGAATACATGGTCTACGTTGTTGCCGTATGTTCTTCGCATAAGGTCAAATATATTTTGTTTGTACTTGTTTGCTGCCTCGTTTCCTTTTGTCATATCTTTTCCTGCACCCTGTTCACCAACATCAAGAAGCAACTTCTGTTCGGATGGTAGTTCTAGTGTGTCAAGGTCATGGGACGATGTGTTTACTGCAATACATTTCTTGTATCCTCTGTCATAGAATGCCTTTGCAATTCTGCCACCACCCTGTCCAGAACCAATCCATGCAAATATTTGTGAACCACCCGATTCATCTTCGATTGCAGTTTCTTCTTCCTCTGGTACTTCGTAGTCTTCCAAATCAATGTCTGGAATGTCGAGGTCTGGTATTTGGTTGTCAAGTTCTTGTTCGTTTAATTCTTCTTCGCTCATGGGTTTATCCTTTTATCCAATCTTTTGGTACTGAGAAGTTGGCACGACTGAATTCTAACCTATCAACAAGTTTAACGGCACTGTTGGTGAGTTTATCTACACCAACAAATCCCTCTTGTTTGGTCACTTTGAATCCAT
>Ga0209128_1002049_pt1 | contig 13295 bp, 15 predicted proteins | sample ETNvirnome_6_100_FD_184072 | JGI IMG/M metagenome (GOLD analysis project Ga0209128, IMG submission 184072) | Marine viral communities from the Pacific Ocean - ETNP_6_100 (SPAdes) (version 2) | ecosystem: Environmental > Aquatic > Marine > Oceanic | place: Pacific Ocean | collected 2013-06-19 | reverse complement strand
TTTGATTGTACTTTTTTCGTAGTTCGTCTAAGTTTACCATGTTAATATTGTTATAAAAAAATAAAGGGAACTGTTTAGGTTCCCTTTATTATAGTTCGTTTTTACGAAGATTTAATTAGTTTTTACTCACTAAAATCGTGTCGGTCTATTGAATAGTGAGTTAAGGGGTAAATTGACCCCTCTGCATCTGTTATACCTTTTAATTTGAAGTCCCACAAGTTTGCGTCATGCAACCTTTGACCACATTCATTTATAAGATTTCTAGCGTCGGACAACTGGTCTTGGGATGTGGAGTACCCTCCCACGCGCGGTAAGATGGCCTCGTAGAACTGGACACCCTTACATTCCATGAGCCATCCCCACGGGCTGGTATCGAATCCCCATCCTAACCATTTCTGGAATCGGCTCATGAATTCCGTTTGGGCGGTAGGACCCCAATACTCCATTGCTTGAAAACTAAATCCTTGCCAACAAGCTTCATCATAAAGTACATCATTGGCCCTCAAGAGTCTCCTAGCGTAGAAGTTTTGTCTGGTGGCTATATTACCAGCAGGTCCTAGGCATCCTGCGCTAACAGCGCCATAAGAACGACCTCTGTAATCTCCTGAGAAGGCAAGTAGCGTGAATTTTTGAGGCTGTTGCCAAGGTCCTTGATGTACATTGGTAGAACTTGTAGCGTGACAGCGGCCTTGCACATCAACGACGACAAATGTCTGAGATATGTTGTTGTTTTTACCTAAGGCAGAAGTATTAACCCCACTCAAGGAGCAGTCTCTGTGCGGGAGAGCATCCCTAGCTGCTGTAGGCACTCGAGTGTAAAAAATACTCATCTCCTGGCGTTCAATGTACCAGGGGCCTGAGGAGTCAACCCCGCTCGGTATTGTACCAGATACGCCTGATACCGGCGAAATGCCGCTGATAAAGTAGCCAGAGTTTCCTCCACCTGTGATGTTGGTGGGAGCGTCGGTTGTGGGAATTGCGGGTTGGACCATTATTTAGATATATTTTTTTTGAAACCTAAACTTTTCTTATAGGAAAAGCTTTCCGAAAATGCTACCAGCAAACCCTGCTAATAACCACTTCCAGTTACTGAGAATTGATTTATTTAATTGTGATATTATGTTTTTCCACATATCACTATTATATAGTGGTTATCCAAGGTCAGATACTAGTTTTATCTCTGCTCTTTTATTTGCGGACATCTGTACTAACATATCTTTTTGGTGGTCAAGAGAAGTGACTATGTTCTTAGCCAAGTTGTACTTGTGCTGAGATTCTAGAACCTGTGATTTAAGGTCCTTGATTGAATCCAAAGTTAGAACATGTGCACTTAGAGCTGCCTCTGTAACTTTCTTATCTTGGGAGAGTAAAAATTCCCTGCGAGACTCCTTAACTTCCGCCTCGGCATACTCAAAAGTAATTTCAGCAGAATTATAAACTTTCTTCGCATACGCTAATACAGCCCCAAAAAACGCATACAAGGCAGTGTGGTTTTGTAAGGCCTCATCCATGTTATCTTCAGTTATCTCCAAATACTCCTTGGATATTGTAAGATACTTATTTTCTAGACTGTTGTAAGTTTCAATTGCGCTATTCATTGGTAAGTAAGTACTCGAATAATTCGGTGTTTAGGGTTGCTAATAACTGTATCATGTTGGAGGTTACAGTAGTTAGGTATTCGTTGCCTACAGTAGGCATCTCATCGTCGTCTCCCAACCCAAAAAGCTCCCACCCTACATGGCAAATCTCATGAAGGAGAGTTCCTTTGTAGTCCTCCTCACTTTGATTTGGGTCTACGGTTATAAGAGCTTTTGGAAACTCAACACAGCCATATAAACTGTCCTTGGAGAGAGACTTTTGTTCAATCGTAAAGGTTTTGATGCCTGTATGAACCTCCATCGGGTGAACTGGTTTTTTTATCTTGCTCATGACGTTTTTTGGTTTATCGTAAGTTTGGAATAGTCTATATTAGACGGTATTACGTATCTAGACCTTCCATTGCGAGATTTGATAACGTATACGCGAGCTTCCCCCTTGTCAAACTCCAATTCGTTCTGGTTAACGGAAAATACAAGGTCACATACTCTGGTTTTTCCGTAAGAATCTGCTAACTCTGTGTCTGTGATAAGGCTAACCCTCTTACCTTCCCGATTAGTTTGAGTTGCGGTCCAAACTAAGCACTGATTTTCGATAGCAAGACCCCTCAACTCCTGTGCCAGCCTCTCTTGGGCTTGGTATTCTGGCATGGAGGCATCGGTTGATAACAACTCAAGATAGTCTACAATAAGCACATCCGGAGTAAAATCTTCTACATTGCGGAGTTGCACAAGAAAAGAGCGGAGGGTGTTAACGTTGGCTCTTTTAGTTGGAAATTCCTTTATTCTTAAGGAACCCATGTTTGGTTTAGCTTGTTTGATTTTGTCGAAACGGTCTATAATAACATCCCTCCGATGTTTCAGTTCCGATTGCTTCACATGTGTGAATATACTGTCCATCCGTTGGGCAACTCTATCTTCGGACATTTCTAAAGAAACATACAATACGTCATACCCATCAACAACAGAGCGAGCAGCCTGATTAGCGAGATACAATGATTTTCCAACGCCTGGAGGGGCTACTACCATAGCAAGCTCCTTTGGTGCCATACCACCCTCTAGAGACTCGTTCATAGAATCAAAAATGGTTCTAAATTTGTGGTCTTTCTCCTCATCGTCTCTAGAAAACCTGTCATCGAAGGAATTGAAATAATTAACTCCAAGATCTAAGTTTCTAGTAACTGTAAGAGCCCCTCTAACGAGTTCTTCAATATCCTCATATTTCTTCTGCTCTATCAATCCCACGGAAGAGATTATTGCATCTTTTATTGATTGTTCTCTGGCAAAATTCTCAACCAAGTCCAGAAGGTAATCCTCATTGTCCAAAGATTTCTCATCTAAGTTATTAATTTGATTCAACTCCTCTTTGAAATCAGAAAGTAGTTCACTAGAAGACTTTAAAGATTTAACCTCCTCCAAGATGAAATCATCGGTAGGTAGTTTTCTGTATTTTTGGTAGTAGTCTACAATTACCTGAAAAAATTTCTGGTGAGAGGGGTACTCAAAATACTCCGGTTTCACCATAGGCATGGCTTGTACCAAAAAGTTGGAATCTGACTTAGCTAGGTAAATGATTCCTCGTTGTATGCTGTCTGCTAGTTCGTATGCCATGTCATCTTATTAAAGATGAAAATTGTATAAACTGAACCAATAGATGCAAGACTATCCTATTTTTGACCGGAATTTCCGGAACCTCTCACAGCATGGTCTTTTTCGGACCCAGATAACTTAGAAACAGCATCCTTAACAAGGGCGGTAGCGACCTCACTTCTCTTCTTCGTTTCTTCTGGACTGCACTTTTTGACAACACCGTCTTTTTCAAGTTGCTTGTGGTCAATCTTCATTTGAGAATAGGGAGAGGCTCCCGTCTTCCCTTCAATAGCCTTTCGAGTATTTCTAACTTCTTCGTCGTGCCATTTATGAGCTTTGTGTCTGTTTTCCTTCTCTACTAGAGAAGAGTTATAGTGGTAAGTGGGGGTTCCCCCCTGCACCTTAAAGTCGGCAATGGGACCTCCCATGTACCTAGTAGCTCTCTTCCCACAACCAGAACATTTAGTCCATTTTTTCATGTTAGCCATAGAGGTGCTAATCTCCTTTACTTCTTCACACTTGGTACACTTATACTGATAAATAGGCATTATATTTCACACACTCCCGACTTACAAGTATCTACTGATTCCACTTGTTGCTCTAATTCTCCAGATTTGATCAGAGGGTCCAAATCAACATCAGAAACACTCAAAGCTTCTAGAGGTTCGTTCCCGCGTGAACCAGCGCGATAAAAGGTCAAACCTTTCATATCATTAGCATACATCAAAACATCCTCATAGAGGTTCGAGGGGGAAAAGTCGTTTGGGAGGTTACATGTCTTTGATACTGCTGAGTCGATATACGTCTGAACCACCGCTTGGACTTTAATGTGTTCTTCTGGAGTGACTTCATAAGCCCCAACACAGTGACTAACATCTCGCCCACGCAAATATAACTGCTTAAACAAAGGGTCAACAACCGTAGCCTCATTCCAAACACCGTCAGTGCCGGTACGCCAACGACGTTTATAAACAGGTGCGAATATAGGTTCGATTCCAGTGGAAACTCCCAACACCATGCTGATAGTTCCTGTAGGTGCAACCGTGAGTAAGACGGCATTCCGCAAACCATTTTTCTTAATGTCAGAGCGTATTCTTGAGGGAAGTGTCTTAAAAAACTTTTCATTTTTTAAATTGCTCCAGTCATATGCTGGAAAACTTCCCTTTTCTCTGGCTAGGTACATGGAAGTTTTGTACGACTCATTTCTTATTGTTGTAAATAGTCGCTCCAAGAATTCGAGGCATGATTCCGACCCATATTTGAATCCTGCTTTGATGAGGAAGTAATGAAGTCCTGTGATCCCCAGTCCAATTCTCCGGGATCTGGCTCCCGCTTCGTCGCACTCCGGAATGGGGAAATAGTTCGCAGTGAGGACATTGTCCAAGAACCTAACCCCCGTACGGATCGTACGAGCCAACCTACGCCAGTCAATAATACCGTCAATATCAACCATATTAGCAAGATTGACATGCCCAAGGCAACAATTGCCGTATGCAGGAAGAACTTCCTCACCACACGGATTGGTAGAAGGCATGTGCTCAAAATAAGATACGTTAGTGTATTCGTTAGCAAAATCTATGTTAAAAATACCAGGCTCGCCGGACTCAATGGCGTTGTCAATAATACGATTCCATAATTCCCTGGCTCGAATTTCCTTCTTTTTAGGGGATTTAAACGAATCAGCATAGTGTTTAAGCTTATGTAGGGAAGCTCGACCTATAGCGTCTTCTTCGTCCTTTGCCACTACTTCAACTAAATCAACACCTTCTTCAGAAACTCGCTCAACTTCATAAACAAAATACTTATTCTGTCTTCCTTCGAACGTGAAATACCACTCATCATCCTTTTCTACCGCCTCTAAGAAAGGCTTAGTAATTGCAACAGAGATATTAAAGTTGGTAAGTTCTTTTCTGTCAAGCTTAACGTGTAGAAACTCTAAAAAATCAGGGTGGGTAACACTTAGTATAGCCATTAGCGCCGTTCGACGGTTCTTACCCGCTCTAACATGGTTACCAATCTCGTTCACCATTCGCATTACAGAAAGTGCCCCCGGCGCAGAGTGTCTGATATTTTGGATGTCATCCCCCAAAGGGCGTATCTTCGAGAAATTGAAACCAATTCCCCCTCCACCACAAGAAATCTTGTACATATCGGAAATAGTCTTTCCTATACTCTCTACGGAGTCCTCAGGATCCAACACATAACAATTCAGCAAATTCTGCTTACTTCTGCCCGCCCCGAAAAGAATCCTACCACCTGGACAGAAATCGCCAGAATTAATAGCTTCATAAAATTTCTGCTCTACCTTTTCACGTTGCTCCGGAAATTCTGGGTCGGCGACAGCTCTAGCAACTCTCTTAGCGCACTCTTTCCAGGATGTCTCACCTGGATAAGCGTACTTCTCCATAAAAATAGAGTTAGCTAAAGAATCTTCGGGTATTTCGTACCCCATTTCTACTCCTCCATTATTCCAATAACAGAATCTTCTGCGAGAATGAGATAGCGATCATCGTCTAATTCGATTTCGCGTCCACTAAACTCCTCAAAAAGAATTCGCTGGCCCTCTTTTAACTTTCCGCTAGTCTCGTCCCCAACAGCCTCAATTACCCCCTCACAAGTGGGAGTGTCCTGAACTGAATCTGGTACAATAATTCCATGCTTGGCTTCTATGCGCTCCACATGCCTTTTCACTAAAATCCTGTTATGGTATGGTATAATTTTCATTTTATTTACAAATTGTTAGGTTGTTCTCTTTGTGAACAAAGAGACGTTCTGCATCGTCCTCTATTAAAGAATTCAAGTACGAATTATGAGTGATCAAAAATAATTTTTTATTGGTTGATATGTCTGATATTAAATCATACAAACCACGAACTCCCTCTCGGTCCAGAGAATCTCCTACTTCATCGAAAAATATCACATTAGACTCATCCTTTCCTGATAGTAGGAGAAGATCGTTGAGAGCCATCATTACCGAAATAGAAAACTTCTTCTTTTCTCCGCCTGATAAAGACTCAAAATGAACAATACCTCCTCCTGATCTTATCTCTTCCATCAAGCTGTCATCAAACTCAATCGAAAAAGAGCTATTGGAGAGTGTACTTAGGTAGTGATTTGCCCTATCATTGAAATACTCTAAAATATTTCTAATTATGTACTTTACGAGTCCCTGCTCGGAAAAAGCTGATTCCCAGAATTTCATAATGTCATACTTCTTTTGGGCTTCTTCCATTTGTTTGGAATATTTTCTCGAGAGAGTTTGTTGTTCACGGATAGATTTTTTTATCAACTCGATCTTAATGTCAAGAGACTTTAGAAGATCCACCAATTCGTAATCCATGGAAGAAATTGGAATAAATACCTCATCGAAAGTGTCTATGCTTTTCTTCAGCTTCTTACGAAGTGCGGTCCTTTCCAAATACAATTCTTCTAACTGTACCTTGTGCTCCCCCAGCTTGTTCAAAATAATATCAGGCTGTTTACCACAATGCTCACATACAGAGTTTGTACTAAAAAGAGATATATTCTTTTTATTTCTGTTTATGCCTGCTGAGACCGTGGTGAGTTTATTTTCTAAATCTCTCATCTCCAGCTCTCTGTTAGACTTTTCAGCTTCTAATTCTTGTATTTCAGACAGTGAGTACTTGGAAATGAAATCATGCTTTTCTTTAGTGAGTAACTCTTTAGAGCTTTTCTTCTCTTCTCGACAATCTCGCAAGCGTTTCTTCAACTTATTTGTTTTTTGGAGAGATTCACTTTGCAAGGTAGCGGCTATCTTCTTCTCGGAGTTAAATTTAGACTTGAGAGATCTAATTTTAGACCTGTGTTTGAAAAGGTCTGTAACATTCAAAAAATTCTGTATGATAGACCTTTTCTCTTCGGCAGTGCATGATAAAAAATTCATATCATTCTGCTGTCCAAAAACAATGGATGCCAAGAAGACATTGTAATTTATATTTAGAATACCTTCTAAGTATGCTTGTGTCTGAGAAACTCCTTCCTTGGTTACACTTTTTCCATCAACCTCGACAATAAGGGAAGGTGGTTTTTTGGTTCTAGTTATGGTGGTGTTATCGTTAACGTGCAAGACAACTTTACATTTTCCTTTTGTAAATACGTTTACCAAACTTTTCTCAGAAGTTTTTCTAATCGTCTTACCAAACAATGCAAAAACTATCGCTTCTATAAGAGAGCTTTTACCTGCACCATTAGATGAATGTGGCTTTGTATCCTTGTTCTTTCCTATAACATGAACTAATCCTTCATGTTTTTCAAAATCTAATTCTGTCTTTTCTATAGAAAGAAAATTTTCTATCTCTACTTTGTTAATTTTCATTTCTTATTCTTTTGAGAGCACTCATCAAATCTTCTTTAGAGAATACTGAATTTCTTGAGTCTATGTATTCTTCTATGACTCCATCATCCAATGTAAATAGTTTCCTATCTGGGGTGTAGTCAGATGCAAACTTCGGTAACAAGTCTTCAAATGAAAATTCCAAATAATCTACTTTGTATTGATCCAGAACCTTATCATAGATTTGACGGTGGACATACTCGTCCAGTTTATCCAATTTTATTCTTAGTATTGTAAAAAATTCCGGAATTATTAAATCTTTTCCTTTTGAAGGGAGATCATCTATACTGCATACGACATGTCTTATTCCAAAATTAACAACCTTCCGTATAGGTCTAACCTCCTGTCCTCTAATTAAAAGTTCTGTATAGTACTTTTTTTCATTAGCTTCTCCGAAGGAGTTAGAATATTGAGTGCCTATGACAGAGATGTTATCATATTTTTTAGACTTGTGAATATGCCCCAAAAAACTGTACTTGTTTTTAGGGAAATGCCATCTCTTAAGCCGGGATTCATATGCATATGAGTTGTTCGACACACAACCATCAAACCCAAAATGTCCTATAAGATGGTTTTTAGCTTTCTTTACTTCTTTGATTATTTTAGCTTCGTCTTCATAATGAGGAACGAAGTCAAAGAATACACCTCCTATAGAGACGGTTTCACTTTCAGTTATTATTTTAGCTTTGTCGGAAAAAAGAGAAAGGGTTGTTTCCGATGAACCGTCTTTATGTATAGTATCATGATTTCCTCGGAGGACAATAATATTTTTACATTGAACAGAATCAAGAAACTTACGAAACGCAAGTAATTCATCCCCTCCCGGATTCCTCTTGTGGAAAACATCTCCTCCTATAACAAGCGTATCTGGGGGTTTTTTATTTACGATCCTAGTCAGAGTCCTTACTTGTGTCTCTAAAAATCCCGGAATATAATCACTCCTAAAATGAGTATCGCTGATTAAGAGTGCCCTATGAGTTTTCGACATAATTTATAATATCATCGTAGTTAGACACGCTACCATTAGAAGTAAAATTAACTTCTGTGGCGTCTCCGAAAGACTTTCCTACTTCTATATCAACTTCAAAAGGGACTAAAAATTTTAAATTATAGTACGCTTCTAAATCATCCGTACGTGTAAGTTCGTACTTTAACATTTCTACCACTTCCTTGATTATATCTTTGCTGCATTGAACTTCAACACTATCATGAACGGTAGCTAATATCTGAGCATCTAAATCCTCTTCGAGAAATCTGTGATTGAGTCTCTTTAACGCGTGTAACATCATATCGGATGCAGAACTTTGAATCACAAAATTCATACCTTGACGTAATGCCCTAAACTTGTACTTAGATACTGGACTATCGACGTTGGGGAGATTCCTCCGTCGTCCGAAAAGACTAACTGCACATTTGTTTTCGATGATATATTTGTGGACAAACTTTATCCATTCAAACACCTTAGGAAAAGATTCTTGGTAAGCTGCAAAAATATTCTTAGCGTACCCAACACTCTTTCCAATTTGCTGAGCCAGTTTAGAAGGTCCTCCCCCGTAAACAATTAAAAAGGAAACACTTTTTGCGATCTGCCTTTCTTCTTTAGTTATTTTATCCACAGGTTTATCATAGATTAAAGATGCTGTATACTTGTGGAGGTCTTGCCCTGTTTTGAAAGCGTGTAAAAGACCTTGGTCTCGGCAACACTGCGCAAGAACTCTTAACTCAGCTGTGGAAAAGTCGGCAGTAATAAAAACTTTATCATTGTCAGACACCATCAACTTCCGAATATTAACATCGTCATCACTAGGCCTTGGAAGGGTGTGGAAAGAAACTCCCTTTCTCATACCTCCTCCTGCACTGTAGAGGGAACAGCTAAGTCTTCCTGTGACAGTTGACGCAAAATTATAATTAGAATAAATTCTACCGTCTTCGTTCCATTCTATAGCAGCCTCAACTCCTTTCACATAGGTGTTATACTGCTTAGTCTTTGACTTATACTCTAGAAGCAAATCTATAAACTTTATAACATCCTTATTTTTACTCTTCCGTTTTAAAGTTTGGAGATGCTCTTCAGTAATGGCAGGTTTTTTCGTTTTGGCGGAAAACTCTAGAGGAGTTATATCAAATCCATCAGAAGAAAAGAGGACCTTACCAAGATGCACTGTAGAATTAGGATTGATACCTGAGACAGGTGAAATATCTCCCAATGAAGTGCGTAGCTCGCCTAGCTGAACAGCTAAAATTTCCTCCAAGACAACCAAATATTCTTTGTCTATAGAAATCCCTCTATTTTCAACAGAACCAAGTATTACAGCAATGTCCTTGAGCAGCTTGTAGTATACGTGATCAAGGTTAAGCCTTTTTACGTCCTTAGACAGAATTTCCCAACTTCTTAAAGTAAAATCACAATCCATGGCGTTTCCAAAAGCCATGTCAGACAGGGGCATATTTCCCCAGTCATGCGTTTCTGCATTGGTTACGGTTAGCATTAAAACTTCTCCAATTCTTTAGGAAAGTATTGCTTTACAAGGTCCATTAATCCATGGGGCAAATTCTCGTCAACTAAGGAATGCATTATCTGTGTGTCCTCCATGTTATTAAACTCTTCAACGCCCCACGAACGCAAAAATTTATAATCAAATTTTAAATTATGAGCAATCTTAACTACCTTCTCATTTTTCATAAGGGACTTAACACGCTCTCGAATGTGTGAAAGTTCCGAAGGAGAAAACTCACATTCTGCGTGATTAATTGGAAACACAAAAGCGTGTTTCTCTTTGTACGAAATACCAATGGTCATTATCTTGTGTTTTTTAAAATCGAGACCATTAGTTTCCAAGTCAAAGGATACAGCGGTACTTTTGTCTGCCTCGTCCATTAAGGAATCAAATTTGAGAATATCTCCGTTTATTAGTTCATACGGAGATCCATCGAACTTATTTTCTTTTAATATGAATTTGTTATAAGCGTTATCGACATCCTGAACAAACAGAGAACGGAACTTGGGTTCTACGTACAGAGAAAATGGGTGTAGAGTAGGCACCACTGGAACTAGTTTCCCAGACTCCAACTCAATGGCAAATTCTTTACCTCTCTTGGAAGATATTCCAGATTTCTTTGTGACTGCTTTCAAAGCCAGATTACCTAAAGGGATTATCAAATCAGGTTGAATCCCCTCCAAGTCCTCTGCTAAGTATTCTCGGTGAGCCGAGAGAATTGCTGTAGTAATATCATCCTCTCTAGCATTAAAGCTCTTCAATGCAGCGACAAACTGATAACAATCTATAGGAAGTTTGGTCTTCTTCAACAACGTAGATAATATATCAAATTCTTTATCTGAGAATTCGTATACACGTCCTCTTTTTTGGGTATAGGAGTCGTGTACGAACACAATTTTCTCCTCTCCAACCTCGGAACGAAAAACAGCCGCCGAATCATCTTCTTTTTTAAAAGAATCGAAAAGATTTTCTAACTCTTGCATCTATAATAAAATATGGCTAAACCTAAAAAAAAGCATCATTACCTCAATAATAAAGATTTTGAGGATACGATAAAAAATTATCTGGAAAACCCAGAAGAAAATGAGGACGAACTCGTCGCCAAGTTAGACCTCTTGATTACAAACATACTGCACACTTTTAAATTTAAAATAGATCCAGATGATGCAAAGCAGGAATGTTTCATGTTGGCATTTAGAGTTCTAAAAAATTTCAATCCGGAAAATGGGTCAGCTTTCAACTATTTCACCACAGTGTTTGTTAACAACCTAAAGCTGATGTATACCAAAAATAAGAAATATTTTGAAAAAATTCAAAAATATCAGGACCTTAAGACCCCTGACGAATTTCGGAATCCACGGTAAAGTGGGAAAAAATACGGGGAAAATAATCAACCATGTGAACTCTCCCTCTTTCAACCTTTACTAAGGTCGGAGCTTTTGTAACTCTAAACGCTGTAAAAGCGTGGGGGAGATCCCAGCTGTTTATGAGAAACAACTTCTCTCCCCCTTCTTTTCTTTTCCACTCATCCACTAAACTCATCACTTTACTACTTTCCTTACACCACAAACTATAGTAAAGTAAATGGAAATCCTGCTTTCTCTTATTTTTAATAAGATTGTTCAGCTGAGTTTCCTTGTCTAGCTTCTGTACAAGCCTTTCAGTCATTGGTAGTCTCAGACGTACCAGAAAAACTAAGGGAAGATGCTTCAAGGTCACTCTGTTCTAGAATACCTTGTTTTTCTTCCTCTGTCATACTGTTGATTCTATCAGTGAGTTGGGTCATAAAAGACTCAATCCCTCTGAAGAATAGAACTTTTGCAAATTCATTATCAGCAACATCTGGTGGTTTGATGGCATCACGTAGGGCATCCCACTGATCCGTCTCGGCTTTGTTCATTTTAATATACAGTTTCAATCGTCTATCACTCCTTTTAAGTTTAAATTTCCAGTTAATTTTTGAGGGGTCTAAAGTAAATAATGGAACGCGAATCTTTTCCATGCCCTATTAAAGCCGATGAAGAAGAAAATGGACCCAAATAAATTATTAAAATTAGAGAACGAATTTTACAAGAAACCACGCATAAACAGCAGAGCGAAAGGAAACAACTTTGAACGTGCTCTAGCTAAAAAACTAAACACACGTTTCAACACTAAAGAATTTTGTAGGACTCCGGGTTCGGGAGCTTTTGGAACCACACACACGCTCCCTGAGCACTTGAAGGTTCACGGGGATCTAATCACCCCAGAAACATTTAAGTTCGTCATAGAGGCTAAGAAAGGCTATGACGTCAAGCTAGAAGATGTGTGGAAAGAAAAGAGTGATTTGTACTCTTTCATAGAGCAAGCAAAAAGAGACGCTCAAACATCAAAAAGGGACTGGCTCTTGATATACAAGAAAGACCGACAAAAAGAGATTGTAATTACCGCTAATCCATATCCTACAAAAGAACAGCTCAGGATACAAGAAGAATATTACGTTTACCTGTTAGAGGACTTCTTAAGCCTTCCCAACGAACATTTCTTCGAAAATTTCAACGATGGTTTCTCGTATTAGAGATCTCATCTCAGATCTTTGAGACTCTCCTAACCCCCCCCTCTTTCCTTTGTACCTTCTTTGCATCTCGGAGGGAGCTATTTTTACTTCCATGATTGCACCTTTTCTGTCATCGGACTTTCCACGGTAACGGATCTCAATAGCAGCTCCTTTTCCGGAAGCCTTTCCACCTCTATAAAACTTGAAACCGGTGGAATCAGAAACAACTTCGATGCCATCGGGATTTGTTTTCGCGTCATAAACCCCAGTCCCAGTTAATATTTCCTCTGCAAGATCATCAACAATAACGCTTTGTGGAATAGATAACATTTCGTTTCGGGCTCCCACTCTGAGACTTACGATTTTCTCTGAAGTGGAAGCGGCACCCTGCACCAAAGCCATTGCTGCTGCTGCCTGTACCTGCTCTTTACTTGCTTGAGAAGTACCGTCTAGCATGTTCATAGTATGCCAAGTCTGGGCGAACAGCCCACCTTTCTTCTTCTGCTCCTTGGGGTCATTAGGGTTTTTTTGGAATTTCTCCAACTGAGTTATAACATCACTCATTTGAGAGTTGAGAGGGTAAACACATTTATCTCTGGATGTTTTTAGATGTCCAATAAGAGAATCTAGAGAGTTTTCGTTTCTCAGCCATTCATCGGGATCAGATCCTGCGGGTCTTACAGGCGAATTCAATGCTTTGTTAACTCTATCGGCGTTCATCT
>Ga0209128_1002047_pt1 | contig 13303 bp, 18 predicted proteins | sample ETNvirnome_6_100_FD_184072 | JGI IMG/M metagenome (GOLD analysis project Ga0209128, IMG submission 184072) | Marine viral communities from the Pacific Ocean - ETNP_6_100 (SPAdes) (version 2) | ecosystem: Environmental > Aquatic > Marine > Oceanic | place: Pacific Ocean | collected 2013-06-19 | reverse complement strand
AGAAAAACTCTCCCACATATTCAGAATTAGCCTTGACTCCTCCGACTCGCGCAGCTAAATGAATAACCCAATCCGGCTTATGAGTGGCAAACATGGCTTCAGCATCAAGAGGGTTGCGTAAATCAAAGTCTTTAGATGAGATATAAATTGCATCTGGTAAGATAGATTGTAATGCGGACCCTACCATTCCACTTCCGCCTGTTACTAAGATTTTTTTAGTCATTATTAAAATATACTCCTGAATTTATTGCTTTATCACAAATAAACAAGTCATAATCAGGTTTTCCTAATTTACACTCTGTATATTTGGCTCCCCATTCTTTAAGCTGACTGCATGTAAGCTGCGTCCAATCAATGCCAGTTTGAGTTCCGCGCGCAGTCCAGTATACGATGGTGTGTCCTTCATCAAATAATTTATTTATCTTTTGGATGTTTTCATGAATTGGTTGTGCTAACGAATACTCTCTTTCTTCTGAAAAATAACAAATTGTTTCATCAATGTCTACATAAATTTTCATTAGTCCCCTTTCAAGATCCTGTGACTATCGCTGTCAAAATGTTGGGTTGAAAATTCGAATAGCTCAGAATCCTCCAAAGCTACCATTTGGTGTCGCAGTCCGCGATATACATGAAAGTTCTCGCCTGCCTTTAAAATTTGTTGTTTGGCCGTAGAAACATCATCTTCATCTGAATAGTATATCATCATTTTGCCTGATTGTAAATAAAACACTTCATCCTTTAATTTATGAAAGTGCCAAGAACAGCGTTTTCCTTTGTTAAAGAATAATAATTTTCCACAATATTCTTCACAATTTACTATCCATCGTTCCCAGCCCCATCCCTTTTCTACATGCTTCATGGGCAAGATGGTGGTTAGTGTTTCCTTTTTGTTAGCCATTTTTTATAATCCTTTCTCTTCTATAATCTCTTTATATATGTCAGGGAATAAAGCCTCAACGCTATGCATCAATTCAGAATCGGCGCGTAATTTCTTCATAAGATTTCGGGCGGGTTTGCCTTCCATCATCTGTTTCCAGCGTTCATTAACTTTCATTGCTTGGGCATTTCCCTGGTAATTCTTCTTGTCAAAGCTGCTCCCAAATCCGAAATCATTAACATATTGTAATCCATTATCATTAAATTCGAGCCCTAACTTTTTTGAAATTTCTTTTCTATATTCTTGATCTGTAAACCATTTATTATATAAAATACTAACTTTAGTCATGGGAGTTACGCTCTCATCAAAAAGATACGAAGTCTCTCCTTGAACTTCTTTGGCGTATAGCACCCATAGTTTCCTAAATGGATCATACAAACGCAGAGGGACGGGAGTGAGCGGGTCGTTGTTCAGTGAACTACGAACTCGGCTGCATAGATTGTTGAATGGATCGCGCAAAAGAATTATATTCGTAACTTCGTCAAAATCACCTAAGCCTCTGAACTCCTCTGGGGTTAGTGGTTGGGCATGATTTGCTCCTCTTAATGGGTAATCTTCATACGTGTACATTAGTGATTCATTGCCCCCGAAGGACCCTGTATGAAGAGATGGTGCATTCAAATCCTCAGCCTTAGTAACCCGGAACGATGCAGTTGTTGTATGGTTGTTATATACGGCAATCGGCTCAGGGATCTGGTGCGATATCCAGTTTTGTATCGCATGATTTCCACTTCGCTTTAATCCAAAAAAATGTATCAATCTTCTATATTCCATTATGAATCAATCCTCTTGTTGGTAAAGTCTAAAATGCTTTTAGCTATTCGAGAGGCGCTTTGACCGTCCCATTTAGGCGGAAGCATGCAAGCTTTATATTCATCCTTATAAATCATGCTTACATAAGAAGGAATATCTTCAAATGAACTCAAAGTATTGCTTCCGATTTCAACAGTAATCGGACGTTCAGTATTGGGGCGAATCGTTAAGCAGGGAATCTTTAAATATGTTGTTTCTTCTTGGATCCCTCCCGAATCTGTAATCACAAGGCAGCTAGTTGCCATCATTTTTAAAAAATTACAATAATCTAAAGGCTCAATTAGTTCTAAATTAGAAGTATTTTTAAAAGCTTGCGATAGGTTCTCAGAAGATTGCATTTTATGTGCAGTGCGGGGATGCACTGGCCACACAATCTTTTTATCAATAGACTGGCACATTTTTAATATATTCTGTAAAGCTTCTTCCGTATCCACGTTGAAAGGACGATGGCAAGTCAGTAAAATATTATCATCGTTTTCGTAGGAAGACTTTTTATACGAATCACTATTTGTAACAGCAACTAAAGAATCAATCATCGTATTTCCCACAAAGTGTACGCTGGTACTAAATCCTTCATGATTTAAATTGGTGATTCCTGATTTTTCTGTTACAAAATGCACCGTCGCCAATCTATCTACAATCTTTCTATTTATTTCTTCAGGCATTGTATTGTCGAAGCTCCGCAGTCCAGCTTCTACGTGGGCTGTGGGGATGAGTAGGCGAGTTGCTGCGAGCGACCCCGCTAATGTGGAGTCCACATCTCCATATAAAATTACAATATCAGGCTTTATTTCTGCAAGCTGTTGTGCGATCTCTGTCAGCAAATGACACAATCTATCGAAGACATTTAAGCCTTTCGGGATGCTTAGATTTATGTCGGGAGTGCGCATATTTAGAGATTTTATAATATCGGCCGACAAGCTTTTATCATAATGTTGTCCGGTATTGATGACCAGTTGGGTTCCAAAATCAATAGCGTTAATTACAGGCGCTGCCTTAACATAATTTGGACGCGTTCCTACAATGTGAACTATTTTTTTCATAATCTATAATATTCTTTCATCCATTCAACGGTCTTTTGGACCCCTTTTTCTAATGATACCGTATCTTGGTGATCCAGATCGGAGCGAGCCTTTTTGGCATCTACAAATTTATCTTTTGTGGTCAAAATTTCTAAGTGTTCTTTATAAGTAACAAGTCCTGGATCTGCGCCGGTCGCCTTCAAAATCATCTCTACTAATTCTTCAATAGTATGGTGATTTTGGCTAGCAATATTGTATATTTCACCGTTCTTAAAGTTATTAATAATGTTTGAAATGGTTCGGGTGCAATCATAGATATAAGTGCTTGTTCGTGTGTGCCCCTTGAACACTGTGATGGGTCTATTGTGTAAAAGATTATACGTAAAGAGACAATTTACACTTCTGAACGGGTGATACCATTCTCCGGGCCCATAGGTATTAAAAATGCGAATAAGTACAGTTTGGGTGTCGTACATAATTTGTGAATTTTTAATCTGCATTTCATTAACTTTTTTCGAAATTGCATAATCGTTCATTTGATTAATCGGCACTTTTTCTAATACATCTTCATACATCACATCTTTATAGTCACCATAAACTTCAGATGACGAGCAATGCACGAGCTTAAATCCGTGTTGCTCTTGCAACCTAATAATATTCTTCAAACCAATAGCGTTGCTTTTCCACACCTGTTCGTAGAAGTGTTCGCCATTCCAGCGCCCAAATTCAGCAGCACAATTAAATACAATCTCAGGTTGAACATATTCGATGACATCTTTTATCTGTCTGTATTCTCCGATATCACAACGAAAATAATTGTCATTCTTTACCTTTCCTAGTCCGTGCCCATAGAGTTCTTCAGCGTGAAACAAATCAACACCAAAAACACTATGGCCTTTTAACGTCAAAGTTTCACTCAATTTAGAGCCTACAACGCCTTTCGCACCGGTTACTAAAACTCTCATCGCGAATTTTCCTCACGAATATCTAAATTCTTATCCCACGCTGCTTTCAAAACCTTTGTATCGACTCCTAGTCGCTCAGCAAATCTAATCATAGCATTAATATCTTTGGGGAAGCAGTGACCGCCAAAACCAAACTTGCCATCTGGTCCGGGAACGGTGACATGTGAGTCCCCAACGCGGCTATCGGATACTAGTCCAGTGACCGCATCGTCCCAATCTACTCCAAAAGACTGCCCCACTTGATACATTTCATTCATAAAGCTTAACTTAACTGAAAAGAAACAGTTTAACATGTATTTAACAAATTCAGCAGTGGTGCTGTCAGTTACCAAATATTTCATCGACGAAAATCTTTTTTGATAAAGGCTTTTTACTTTAGAACCCGCATCTTTTTCATCGCTTCCGATTACAACTTGAGCAGCGTTAATAAAGTCCCATTTCGCCCGGCGTTCAGTCAAGAATTCAGGGTTGGATACAATATTAAGACCATATTTTTTCGAAAGCCTACGACAAGTACCAGGGATAACAGTGGACTTGATGACCACTGTTTGTTCAAACGGATCGACCAATTTGCTTACTTCCTCCATACTTTTTTCTATATATGAAAGGTCAATTGACATATCTTCTCGGGAAGGTGTTGGCAGGCACATAAAAATAAAGTCTGATTGTGTAACCGTCTCTTCAAATGAGTGTGTGCTCTTGTTGGGGTCTAAGTCATATACCTTGACTTCAAAATCGTATGAGTTGCTACTCCCAAATCCAAAGGCGACGGCCGAACCCACAAAGCCTCCACCAATTACTCCTACACTATATCCAGTACCCATTCTATCTCCTTGTTTGTAAACTTAAAATTTTATCTGCAAATTTTTGGGCTAGCAAATTATAGCCCTCATGTGTGTAATGTACATTATCAATGTAATATTTTTCTGTGTTGCGCATCTCACATACTTCAAAGCCCATCGATTGCGATAGCTCTAAAATCACTTTATTGTATAAATCAATATAATCACAATTTTTTAAATATAAAGGCGTAAATCCCAATTGCGGAAGCGTGGCAACAATGGGCATTTTACCATGAATCTTGGCGATTGAAACAATCTGTCTTAAATTGTCGCGATAAATCTCTGGGGGGATCCCACTTTGAGTGTCGTTCGTTCCGATCATGATAATCGCTAACTTGGCCTCTTTATGTCCTTTGGCGGCGTTCCACGCCTTTCTTAGAAGATCCGAACTTGTGTCTCCACACTGGCTATAATTATGACAATAATAAAATTCTCCGGTCTCTTCGAAGAGAATCTTTCCTAATTCTGCTGGGTACGATCTCCCATATCGATCTCGGGCGCCGTATGTGATAGAGTCTCCCAGGCATAAAATCTCATTCCAAATCACTTACTTCCTCCGTAGACTGCATTGTATCTTCCGACGTCTGTAGCGTCGTAAAGACAGTTCGATATTTTAAAGCCTTGTGCATCTAGTTTCTCTTTTGGGAAAACAAAGTGTTCTTGACGTGTCGTAGATTCTTTGAGATCTCCTAAAAATACTGTATTTCGTGACACTCTTTGCATTTCATTTATTGTTTTAACTGCGGACTCTTCATCTGACAAATATTGAAAAAGCCCGAAACAAAAAACCCTATCGAAGGAATTATCTTCAAAAGGCAAGCTGGACGAATCTGCCACATCAACACAGTGAGTCGGGAACAACTCTTTATGTTTATTAATAATTGATTCTGAATAATCTACGCCTGTGTATGCGTAATGGATCTGAAGCTCGCGCGCCAAAAATCCACAACCACATCCAACTTCTAAAATCTTTTCTCCATATTTAAACTCGGACAGTGCTACTATCTTCTCACAAAGACTCTTGCTATTAAATTCAATATTTAAGTGTTCATAGCCATCTAAAAAAAGCAAATCAGTGCTATCGCTGTTACCTTTGGCGTCCCAAATGTTTTTCCAAAAATCAGTCATCATCTAGATACTCCCAATCATAACTGTTTCGATAAGAAGACCAAGGAATATTGGTACCTTTGTACATTTCTCTTAGTTCTTCTATAGGGATCGACACACCGTGTGACCAACCTTTAGTTTTTGCATTTCCTATATCAAATCCCCATTTAGTAATAAAGGCGGCATGGGCCTCGTGTTCCCATTTATTATTGCTTACGCGTAGGCCGTGGCGATTAGGGTGCAAATGGTGCACTTGTGGATTCCATATGTTCCATAAATTATGCTTTAATGCCGAGAGACACCAATCTTCATCTATAAGCATTGTATAACGTGTCCAATCCTCGCAACACCCTATCTTTTTCATAGACTCCATGGGTATAAGCATTATCGCCGACATCGGGCCATGGATTTTTACGGGGCGGGCGGGATAATCGATATTATTCAGATCGCGTTTGTGTAATTGAAACATGGCGCCCCAATTGGCACAGTCCTTATAAAAGCCGGCGCGCATGGTATCAGTGACCATCTTTCCTTCATGTTTGTAATAATATTCGGAGGTAGAAGTTATAAATCCTAATTTATCCTGATGTCTTATCAAGGGTTCAATTAACTTTGTAAAATAATCCTCTGTTAGAAATACAACATCATCATGACTAATAAGTAACCATTCTGTCGAATTTTTATACGCTTCGAAGAAGACATTAAAATCTACAGCCCACGAATTAGTGGTGGCTTTTATCTCTAATATTTTATTTTCTATTGACAATTTACGAAAAATGTTAAAAGCCGGCGAATGAAGATGAGGATCTACTACTAAATAAATTTTATAATCTATATCTTTATTTGTAGTGTGAAATGACGTAATCGTATCATATAAATTATCTAATCTCGCATTGTCGCCAGAACATTTTATAAAAACTATTAATTTTGATTGGGTCATTTCTTTTTACCATAAGATAATAACATTTTTTCTTTTGAAAATCTAATCAATTTTCTATCTTTTGTGTTTCGTTGCTCTGCATCTTTCCACTTCCACGTATCTGGAAGTAGGGATATGAGCTTGGGAACGAAGTCTAACGCTGGATATTTCCATAAAAAGGGAAGCTGATAAAAATACTCGCAGTCTGTTTTCTCATAATCATGAATTCTTAGCGCATCGCGTAAGCCTTTACGTGTAAAAGGCTTAACGTGGGTATAATCATCCCAAAAAATACTTTGTTGGCTTTTCCAATCTGGGGTCAAAGCTATAAATGTTCCTCCTGGCCTAAGCACTCGTTTGCTTTCATTTAAAAAATTTTGTGTGTTGGTAACATGCTCTAAAACAGATTTACTATAGATAAAATCAAAATAATTATCAGGATAAGGTATTTGTTCGGTTTCTATATTACAAGGCTTGAATTGTATTCCTTCTACGCCCTCGTCACGAATATCTACTCCATATAATTCTAAATCACCGTGGGTCCCGAATAGCTTGAGAGCCTTCCCGGTGGAACACCCCACGTCCAATATTTTAAGGGGGGAGTCGGACTCGTGATCCCTCATAAAACGATTATAAATATATTCGCTTAATTGAAAAGGGTATTGATTTTTTTCATCTTTGGGATAAATAATCTCTGCATATTTACTCATACTATATTCCTTTAACGCTCCAGCCGCCATCTACAAATAAATCTTGGCCAGTTATAAAACTGGATGCATCGGAGGCTAGAAAAACAATAGCGCCAGTCAGATCTTTGGGGGATCCCCATCTTCCCAGCAAGCTTCGAGTTTCGCGCTCTTTTCTTTTTGAAGGATCGTTCCAACTCTTCTCTGTCATTGTGGTGCGCATATAGCCTGGGGCAACATTGTTCGCGCGGATTCCATATTTTCCTAAATCATAAGCAATTGCTTTAGTTAATTGTTTTAAACCGCCTTTGGACGCAACATAGGCCACGTTTTCTGGGAATGCAAGCTCAGCATTTAAGCTCGTAATGTTGATGATCGAGCCGGCTTTTTGGTCAATCATGTGTGGTGCCACCAGTTGAGATAACCTAAAAGGCGCCTTTACATTAACATCATGAGTGAGATCCCAATTCTCCTCCGAATATTCTTCAAATGGTTGGCCGCATGAAACACCGGCATTATTAACAAGAATGTCAATTCGCTTATATTTGTTTATCACATATTGTACCATTTTGTCAAGCTCTGCAGCCGATGTAATATCGCACCGGTAGTAGTCCCAGCCATCGGATGAATTATTTAAAATATCTACACCAACAACTGTAGCTGATGCATGTTTTAGTGCGTTGGCCATGGCCCTGCCGTTTCCTCGGCCGGCGCCGGTCACTATTGCAACTTTTCCTGCCAAGGAAAACAATTTTTCTACATACGTCATCGAATAACCATCCTGTTGATTCTTGATTCTTCGGCGATACCTTCTCCATCGAATGATATAATAAAACAAATATATTTGGCTACCTCTTCCGGAGTAATAAAGGTATTAAAGTCTTGTCTGGTGTCTGTTTTCCCCATATCGCTTTGTACCGAGCCGGGGGAGACGCTATAGACACGTACATTGTGGGGTTTAAATTCTTGGTAAAGCGATCTTGAAAGTCCCAAAAGTGCGTGCTTTGATGCACAATAAAGTCCAGTTTCACCAGAACCGTTATAAGAAGAGGATGAACCAATATTCACTATTCGACCCCAGCTTCTATCACACATGGATTTGCCTAAAACTTTAGCTAAAATAAAGGGTGCCTTAACGTTAACATTAAAACAATTGTCGTAATCTTCTATTGAACTATCCAGAATTGATTTAAGTGGAAATTGGCCGGCATTATTTATTAAAATATCAACAGTCTTCTCTTTCAAAGAAGAGAGCATCTCCATAACTTCGGTTTGATCTTCAAAATCACACCATATTACTTCTATATTAATCTTATAGTGTTCTAGTCGAGAAACTAGATTGGCACACTTTCTGCTGCCGCGGCAAATTAAAATTAAATTGCATCCTTGTGTGGCTAAGCTTTCTGCTATTGCTGTTCCTATCCCACCTGTAGCGCCTGTAACAAGAGCCGTCTTTCCGCTCAGTACGTTCACCCTATCTCCTCTACAAGCTCAATTAACGTACCGTCAGGATCTTTACAAAAAGTCAACTTGACTTTTCCATCCGGCGAATATTGTGGCGCGCTGTTAATAGCATAACCGTTTTCTCGTATACTGTCAAGAACAGAATCTAAATTATTAATGGTCAATGCAAAATGAGAGCATCCAATATGTGTAATATCTGTCTCTTCCGCCATTCGCGGGTGAGAATGATACTGTAGCAACTCGATCATTCCATTGTTTTTGTCTTTCAGTTTTACTGTTTTTACTTGAACGCCGGCAAGGGCTGAAAACTTGTCTATATGTTCTCCGCTTTCGTCCATTACCCGTACTACTTTAAAGCCTAGAATATCTCTGTAGAACTTTAAAGACTCCTCCGCGTCTGTAACTGTGATTCCGACATGCCGCAAGATCATAGGGTGTCGACCTTACGAAGCTTTTTGGCAATTTCTTTCTCCTTGTCCGTAACTCTTTTTTGATCGTCTCCTAAAGCCTGTTCAATTATACGAATATAATTTACTAAGCGTTCGAGCCCAACTAATTCTATCGAAGCAGCCTGATCGGAACCATACATCGCTCGATCTAGAGTAATATGGCGTTCTACACTTGTGGCACCGAGTGCGGCCGCGGCACATGAAACGATTAGTCCGCTCTCATGTCCACTATATCCAATATCGCAATCAAATTCGTTGCGCAATGTCTCCATTACATTCAGATTAGCGTCTTTAGGAGCCATAGGATATGTGCTGTTGCAGTGCATTAATTCGAATGGACACTCGGCCGCAAGAAAGATTTCTACAGCCTTTCTGATTTGTTCCATCGTGCTCATTCCCGTAGAAATAAATGTATAGCGCTGCTCTTCGGCAATCGTTTCCAGTAGTTCTCGATCAGTTAACATCGCGGAGGCTACTTTGTTATATCGGAGATTAAACTGACGTAAAAATAGCTGACTCTCGATGTCCCAAGCCGAAGCTAGCCACTCAATACCAAGCTCTTTACAGTATCTATCAATCGCTGTATACTCTTCATGTGAAAATTCTAATCCATTTTTTTGTTCTCGATTAGTAGTGCCCCATGGGCTTTCTCGTGGTCGATCCAATTCTTCCTTAGAATAAACCTTTTCTATTGTGCGCTTTTGAAATTTAACCGCGTCACTTCCGGCGCGCGATGCGCCGGCAATTAATTGTTTTGCGATATCCAAATCACCATTATGATTAATGCCAATTTCGGATATTATAAATACTCTTCTTTTCTCACTCATATTTCTTCCTTTTTAATATTTCTGATACACGACTATTGTCGCTTCTTATTTGTAATTTTAACATATCTAAATCAAATTGGCAATCAATATCTATTATTTTTTTGCCTACTTTAGCATAGATTTGGTCTCCATATGTACTGCCGCTCTTGATTACGCTTTTTTTGATTATGTCGATATGTCCATTTGCTTGAAAAGTTTTTGGAAAGACTTGGCGCGGTAAGTTGCTATAATCAACAATTCCATTAAAATCTTCAAAAAATCCTCTACAGTAGTTATCTTCTATCTTGTACACCTTGTAAGGTGACTCGTTGGTTTCGTTCACACTACGCAAACTAGTAAGCTCTTTATAATTGGCATAATATTCATCAATTGCTAAATCTACGTACTCGGGAATTCGCAGGGGCGTCGTAGGACGCATTAAGGCAACATCTTGAACGGGTATTTTATCGAAAAAATGATTTAAAAACTGATCATCAGTTGAGTTGTCCAGTGCAAATTCTTTGGGACGAATAATAATTTGGGCGCCATAGGATTGTGCAATATCTGCAATGTGGTGGCAATCGGTAGACACATAAATATTTCTTATATTTTTACACTCCTCGCACAAGACAATTGAATACGCAAGCAATGGGTGGCCGGCGACGTCTATGATGTTTTTATTAGGAATTCCTTTACTGCCGGCACGGGCTGGTACAATGGCGTCAATTTTTGGCATCTTATAATTTTATCACATTAGAATGATCACAGTGCAGCAAGTCGTTTAGATAAGAATCTAATATGATGCGCTCTCCGTAGTCTTTTAGTATTTTGTGTTTAAACGCCTGTATTTGAGGGTCTTGCGGGTGACTCAAGTTTCCAACAGCGATATGGTCGCGACCACGATTTGTGTGGCCGGGGCGGTGCGAGCTAATAGGCATATCACCTTGTTGATAAAAAGAAAACCCCGTGATAAACAACTCTTTAACGTGATGCTTAAGCAACATTAAAATTGCAACTTGGCCGGCATTGGGCTCCATTCCATATATCCCATAAACTTGTCTATAATTTTTCATTCCTATCCAGTGAAAGGGGATATTAAACATATTAATTTTTTTAAAATTTGCGACAACACCACTCTCATAAGTGTCTGGCCATGTGTGCCAATTATTATCGCTTCCATTATTTTTAACACAAGGACACACCACAAACTTAAGATACTTAGATATAATAGATTTAGCCACTAATCGTTCTCCAAAAATATCAATAAAAGCTTCGCCACAGTTGTGAAACACAATGTCAGTCCTGGCGCCATAGTCTCCTTCGTAGCCTGTGGGGTGTACCTCATTAACGCGGCAGACTATATCATAAGAGTCGATCAATTCTCCCATATTGTTCCCAATTAAATGGGGGGATGGGCCCACAAGTACCACTCTTTTGTCCTTTAAAGCGTTTAATAAATCTTTATTTGGTTGATAATCCACTTTCAATTTCCTTAATAACCCTCTTGATCCCCTCTTGTAGGGTGATAGATGGTGACCAATATTGTAAAATATGTTCTGGTGGCTCTTTTCTCCAACTTCCATGTGTTAAGTCTGTAGTTACGGAGCGCTCAATGGCTATATTCTCATAATTAGAAGCCACTTCATGCGCGACATCCATTATAGTTGTCCATACAAAACTAGTTAAATGATAATCTATAGTTTTATCAATTTTTTCAAATTGAATGCTTAGTTCATATAGTGCACGACAACAGTCTTCTACATGAAGTAATTGACGTTCTTCATTTCCATCTGTCAACATATTGATCGTTCCTGTTTGGGAAGCTTTTGAAATAAAATCCGTTATAACATGCGACTTTTCTGAATCCTTTTCATGCCCATAAACATTCCATAGTTTAATATTTAGCCCTTCAAGCGCATTAGTATAACGCTCACCGATGGCCTTGCACAACCCATATGTGGAATGATTCATATCCGACATTTGACTTGATGCAAAAATAAAAGGCTTCTTAAGATGGCGCAAGGTCTCAAATGTGTTTGACATAATTTGAATATTGTTTTGTATAAAATTAAAGGTATCTTGATACTTGCTTAAATATTTTGCGCCCCCGACATCAAAAGCTAAGAAAAATACAAAGTCTGCCTGCGCAGCGTATTTGAGAAGAAGCTCGTTATGCGCTAAGCGCAGATCCTCTGCTTTATCTTCAACAATATCTAAAGTATATACCTCGTGATCACGAGCGCGCAAAAACTCAACTAGAGGGGCACCAATCTGCCCCGAGGAACCAAGTACTAAATATTTATTCATGAGTCTCGATGTGTGCCGGGTTGAAAATTCTTAAGCCGTTCGTCAATTTCACTGCCGTCTGGTCTGACGCGGGTGAAACGTACTGGTACATGCATAACATTTACCTGAGAGTTTAATAAGTGCCATTTTAAAAGTGTTTCGGCTGTGATAGTCTGTCCGCTATCTACAAACGGATGAGCACTTTCTACGGCGTCAAAATAGATGTGCATGTTTTTTCTATTGCTTACTGCAAATCGATCATTATACCCATTAATGGCGCCTCCAAAAGTGTTATGAAAATCCGGTACGTATAAATTGTTTAGATCAATTTTTTCTATAAGGGGTGCCACATCGTTAAAATATTTAACGTCTAATCTCGAAAATATGACTCGTTCATATTCCTTTCCCTCTTCTTCTTCGTAGGCTTTCAAAATTTCATCACATCGTTGTCGGGATTTAATCATTTTATAATATATTTGTGTGGTTGTAGTAGGAGGTGGCCAGCCGGATCGAAACTGTAATCCGGTCAGGTCATAGTCGGGCTCTGCTTCTACTATAAGTTTTTTGGTTTGAGGCAAATTAAAATACTCATGCGCTTTATATGCATGGGGATTATCGGCTATTAATAAAAAAATATCTGCCTCTATGGTTTCTAGCAAGTGGTGCCTGATATTCTCATATGTGTATTCCAGGCTCCTACAAGTGCCCGTGAAGCAAAGTGCTGTTTTCATTTTAATCTCGAAGAAGGTGCACAAATTCAGTGCGGCATGCCATAAAAACGCCATGGCGATCCGAAACATTATCAAAAATCACAGTCCACGATTCAGGATCAGCAAGAATATCTTCACGGGCCTTTTCAGTTTTAAAAGACAATGTATCATCTAATAATACAATCTTAGTTCGATCTTTTAATTTATTAAACTCCGAACGCGTTGAAAATTGACCACCATCTAATAATAAAACATCAATTTCGGACGGAAGTTCGTCATGGATGTTTTCACATTCTC
>Ga0209128_1002043_pt1 | contig 13315 bp, 7 predicted proteins | sample ETNvirnome_6_100_FD_184072 | JGI IMG/M metagenome (GOLD analysis project Ga0209128, IMG submission 184072) | Marine viral communities from the Pacific Ocean - ETNP_6_100 (SPAdes) (version 2) | ecosystem: Environmental > Aquatic > Marine > Oceanic | place: Pacific Ocean | collected 2013-06-19 | reverse complement strand
ACGGCTGGGGAGACCCCGTAGCCAATGGACTAGAAGCAGTGATTTCAGCGTGGGCTGATGTAGAGATGTTGAAGACACCTCTAATAGGAGAACTCTATAAGAAAATAGAGGAGCCACCTGAGTGATACTATGGCTAAAGACAAAAAGGTAGACATGGTGAAAGCTGTTAATGCCGAAATTAAAAACTTGAAAGACGAATTAGACGTCAACAAGAACAACCAAAAGAAATTGGAAAAGGAATCTGAAGCCCTAGCTAAAGAAGAAGAAGAGAAATCTAATAAGTTGGCAGGTATGCAAGAACTTAAACCTTCAGGTAAACCCATAAAGAAGGAACTTAAAAAATCTGAAGCTAAAGCACCAACACGAAGGATGATTGGTGGAAGAATGAGAAAGATAGGTTAAATATGGCAGCAAAGAAAGTTAAGAAAGAAGAAAAAAAGGCTGAGCCCAAGGAAGAAGTAAAGAAAGAAGTTAAGAAAGAACCAGTGGTGGTCAAGTGTACAGGACACAGTGGTCCACCATGTAAAGACCCAGCTTGCCCCGAATGGGGTCGCTGGTAATTTTTTTGGGACTATTAAGTACCCAATCTCGCTGTGAGTGTAATCCCGATGAGGATTGCACTTGCGGCAAAAGAGTTCTAATAGATTATAAAGATTAGAAGAAGGCTTTTATAGGAGCCTATCCTATAGTAATGAACCGAAGAGGAGTGACAAAATGTTTAAGAACGAAGTATCAGAATTTATATATAAAAGAACCTATTCCAGATGGATAGAAGAAGAGAAAAGAAGAGAAGAATGGCCCGAAACAATAGAAAGATTTTTAAGTTTTATAATTTCAAAAAGTCCAGAGATACCCGATAAAACTATCAATAAAATAAGAAAGTATATGCTTGAGTTTACAGTGATGCCCTCCATGAGATTCTTATGGGCGGCTGGACCTGCTGCTCAGTTTGATAATACATGCATATACAACTGTGCATTCGCTAAGATTAACTCCGTCGAGGCTTTCGCCGAGTGTCTATATGTACTGATGTGTGGAACGGGGTTTGGCTTTTCAGTGGAACAAGAAGAAGTAATGAAATTACCTGAAGTGCCTGAAATAAAAAGTGGTCAAGCATTAGCTAAGGTAGTTATAGAAGACTCCAAAGCGGGCTGGGCTGATTCAGTAAAGACACTGATGGGAAGCCTCTTCGACGGACAAAACATATACTTTGATTATAGTGAGATAAGACCAGAGGGTGCGCGTCTTCATACAATGGGAGGCCGTGCATCTGGTCCCGCTCCACTTATCAAACTGCATGATTTCATTCGGGAGACCATGCATAATTCCCAAGGTCGACAGCTCACCACTCTCGAAGCTCATGATATATGTAATCAGATTGCTGAGATAGTTGTAGTGGGTGGAGTTCGTCGCAGCTCACAAATCTCTTTGAGTGACCTCGATGACACAGAAATGCGACACGCAAAGGAATGGCCCTTCCCTATTAAGCGGGCTATGGCAAACAATAGCGCTATCTTTAGGGAGAAACCTACCGCTGCTCAATTTTTGAAGGAGTGGGCAGCACTAGCTTTATCAGGCACAGGAGAAAGAGGTATATTCAATCTCCAGTCGGCCCAAAACAAATCTCCTTCTAGACGTTACGCTCCTTTAATACAGGGAACCAATCCCTGTGGAGAAATCATGTTGCGGGATATGCAATTCTGTAACCTTTCGGAAGTAGTCATACGAAGACACGATGACCTCGACTCGTTGCTTGACAAGGTTGAGACAGCCACATGGCTAGGTGTAATACAAAGTACGTTCACAGACTTTCCATATCTGAGAAAAGAGTGGAAAAAGAACTGTGACGTAGAACGGCTTCTAGGCGTCAGTTTGACCGGACAGATGGATAACCCTTCGGTACTGACTTCTGAGGGCTTAAAGGCCCTTAAAAGCCGTGTTTTGCGTATATCACGCAAGGCAGCAGGTATCTTAGGTATCAATGTACCAACAGCTACCACTTGTGTGAAGCCATCAGGGACTGTTTCCCAACTTGTTGATTCAGCGTCCGGTGTTCATCCGCGATACTCTCAGTATTACATTCGTCGTTACAGAATAGCAGCCCGTGACCCCTTATTTAGAATGATGAAGGATGCAGGAATTAAGGCAAGCCCAGAGGTGGGACAGACTAAGAAAGATGCATCCACATGGGTTCTAGAATTTCCAGTCAAATCACCTGACGGGTGCATCACTAGAAAAGATGTCACAGCATTGGAACAACTCAGCCATTATAAGAACCTCCAGCACAACTGGTGCGAACACAATGCCAGCATGACTGTATACGTAAGAGAGGATGAATGGTTTGAAGTAGGTAATTGGGTCTTTAAAAACTGGGAGATTATTAATGGTGTGTCCTTCCTACCTTACGATGGAGGAAGATATGAATTAGCTCCTTACGAGGAGATTGACCACCGAACCTACGAAAGGCTTATAAAGAAACTCCCCCGAATAGATTATAAGCAATTGTCCAGATATGAGCTAGAAGACAATACTCAGGGTAAAGCTGAGTATGCTTGTGTAGGAGATAAGTGTGAGATTTAATCATGGAATATGAAACAGATATAACAGGATACGGACGTAAGATGGGACTAGATGCACGGTTGACCCCCGAAGGGAGAATTGATGCAGTAGTTAAATTGGGAGGCACAGCTGGCGTTTATAATGAAGGGTTACAACCTGCTGGCACTGTACAAGCCCGTACCATGAACCCCGGCGGCAGCGAAACTTCAGGTGGAGGAGCCAACGCTGGCGACTTTGCACCTACGGAGGGACGTGCTGACGGTGCTATTGGAAACCCACGTCTTTAATTATCCTGTTGAACTATATACTCAGCCAATGTCGGTGGCTTCCTATTAATGTTAAGACCAACCGTAATGCCCCCTCCTGTAAAGGAGATTTTTTTCCCACGTATTCTATAGTTACCACTAAATTTAAGGTCATCGGTTTCTACTCGAATGACATCATTTTCTTCCAGATGCACTCCCTCGAGACTATCAATAGAATATTCATACTGAGTAACGAGATTAGCTCTAAAAATCTTTTGCCCGAAATCCACACACTCAGCGGGGCTTTCTAATGCTTCATTGGTTACTTCTAAATAATTCCTGTCGTAAGCTTCAACGGCGCTATCATGCGAAAATGTTCCTTTTACTCCACCTTTACCGTTCACTACTACGACAGTTGGAACCTTCTGATTAATAATTTGTAAATTGATTATATTATCATATTCGGTAAAGACGTGCTTTATTTGAGCGCTATCCACATCACTTTCTAATTCTATTACTAACTGTGAAGTGGTTCCATCATCCACTATCCGTGCTATATTAGCTCTTGGTAAAGTAGGGGTATTATCTACAGCCTGTGCTACTAATTTTTTAATAATATCTAATACTCCCATTGTACCACGTAGAGGAGGCCGAGAAGAGCTAACGCTAGGAGTAGTGTCACCAATATAGTCAGTGCCTATCTTCGTATTAAGTAGTGCTTTTTTTATTGCTTTGCGAATTGCATTAGGTGCAGTAAGTCCATCCAAATTATCCTTTTCCGTTAAGGCTATCTTAGCCTTTTCAGGATTCCCACCGAGAACCATATACCCCAAAACATCCTGTGCGTATACCTCAATCTCGTTAAGGTTTTCCTTGACTCTCTTTATATATCCCCTGAAAATTGGAATACTTTCAAAATCGTTTATATAAAAAACCACCTCTTTATTCCATAGATTTCTATATCCATCCTTTATTAAAGGAAGGGTGAATTGTAAGGTAGCAGCCCTCAAGCCGCCAGTATTTGTATAAGCTCCCTTAATAAAATCAGTCTTTCTACCTTCAATTAGAATACTAGGAATAATTTTCTGCATCTGGAACTCCTCCCAAAGGATAAATACCTGTCATTAGTGCTCCTGCTTCATTGATTAATGCAATATTACGAATAGTCATATTGAAACTATAACTCATAACAGCGCGTGGGCCGCCTGTTCCACGAGTTTCTGTAACGTCTGTCAGTACGCCCCAGAACCTAACATAGGTACCATCTTTCTGCATTTCATCCCAATACACAGGCACATCTTCTGCTTGGAGTCTCCTTATAGTATGTAGATAACCATATAAAGAAGAGGGCCCGTGGTCCGTAAAGGCAGTTGAGCTACCTTCGTCACCGAGAGCGACACTACTAAACCCTACCGAAGTAAGATTGATACCTGTCTTAACTATAAATGCCTTACCCTTTCGAGTAATAGCCTTGTAATATACACCCCCACGCCCAATAGAGATGTCGCTAGTAAGAGGTATAGAATTTAAATTATAAGCTGAATCGTCTTCCTCCTTTATCAATGAGGTAAACCCTTCAGTAGCATCAAGAACATTCCATATCTCAGGGTTATAGGGAACAGCACTAGTGGTCTCAGTGCCCCCGCTCACATTAATAAGGAGAGGGTATTTGGAACTACCCGACCAAGTATCTTTCAGGGCCTTACCAATGTTGGCCAGTGTATACGAATTAAATCCGTAATCATTAGGGAAAGCAGCCTCTACTCCCGCATCAACGGGAACCTGTATGGCACCATTATTCCACAATTTACTTGCACCGGGAAAGACCTCATAGAAATTAATCCTCTTCACTATAATCTCCCACTCGTCATCTACGGCGGGTTCAACATAATAAGAACCAGTCCCGTCCCCAAATTGCAGGGTGAGTAAAGAATCCCCATCCCATCCGTTAGTATAAGAATTAGCAGCATCGGGTGCTGCAACCCACATATTCTGAAGGTCAACTTTATTAGCATCATCAGTCACCACTTCAGCTATATATTTAAAAGAGCCCACGTCATCAGTCGTCCCGCAGTCATCCATAGCCCCAGATATCACTCCCGCAGCGCCCGAGAGTTGTATCCCATAGCCATATTGAGCATAACTCCCCACTAAAGCCCGAACACCCACAGTGAATTTGGCTGTAGTAAAATCTGTTGCTGCATCGGAAATAGTATTAGAAACCCCCGGTTCGTTACCCGCATAAAGCTCTTCCATCTTAATAGAGCTCCAGTCCAAAGGCATGTCAAAAGATATATATCCTGATTTCGTAAATGAATTACTATAAGGAGTATAGCTACCAGACCCTGCCGTAGTATCCCTATATTCTAGAGTAGAGGCAGTAGTGTCCTCGAACTCCAAAGGCACCCATTCGCAGGTTTGTTTGATGGTGCCCGAATCGACGACACGCAAATAGGACACGCCCGCTATCTTTAAGCCCTCTGTAAGACTCACATCTCCCGCTGCCCTAGCATAACTACCGCTCCACCATGGCGTACATTGAAAGAATATCTTGTTGGTCTTGGAATCCCATAGGGCAAGGAGATATTCTGTAGCAGCTCTATCAGCCCCCATCCAATCTTCATAATCCGCCTTATTCATCCCACTAACAGATACCATACCACTCGCATTAGTGGCATTATTATTGAAGGCGGGCGTGCTATAATCAGCAGTGAGGCACCCAGAAGTACCCACACTCATACCGTCAAACTTGGTAGCCTTAGCTTCACTATCGAAATTAATGATAGGTGTTATCCTATATATTGATACAGCGTTCCCACTGATAGAACTGGTATTAGCAGCACTACTAGAGGGCTCAACTGAGTTCCTCACCAGATGATACCGGTCAAAGAAGCGACCAAAATCATCCACTGCGAACTGATTGGTACGTTGAGCTGTAGCTGTAGTACCACTCACATACCATGCTGCTTCAGCATCAGTAGAGCCTGACCCGAAGGGCCACGTATATTCACCACCGCTCCCTGTATAAGCAGTGTATCCCCCTACTCCATCAGAGCGAGGGTTATAAGTATAAGAGACACGCTTGTTAGAAGCGGTCTGTCGGGAACCTGTAGTGAATTTTCCTGAAGACAACGCACCATCAGCGTCCCCCCATCGTTCATAATTAGGACCAAACCAACTCTTACCGTTATCGTAAAAGTAATATGCATTGGAGACATTGGAAGCCGCCGCACGACTCTGAGAAAAATCCATAGTCATATAGCGACTTGTATCTTCTACGGTCTTATATGGAGACCCCGGCGACACATAAGCGATAGGGTATATTCGACTATCACTCCTACTCACCGCAACCACGAATATCTTTAGATTATTAAGAGCTGCGTTCTTGGTATAATCAGTGGCATCACTTCCTGTCAATTTCGGATTCAGATATTTGACGCTAAGGACACGACTCACCGCAGTGCGCGTTCCAAAATCAATCTGTGCCAATCCCGTATTGCTCGCATCCGTCTCCGAAGTAGCCGAACCACTCAAAATTACAAGGTCATATCCTGTATCCATTTTTCCGTCCGTAAGAGTTGTCCCTCCCACGGAAGACTGGGCTACAAGGGCCGTCACTTCTACTGTAATAGCTCCAGCATAAATTAATTCCGCGCTAGTCAAAGTGGGAGCAACCTGCATATATATTAAGAGAGGCCCCTCCTTTTCAAAAAGTGTATTATCTATGCCACTGTCTACAGTTGTATTTTCGACACGCATAATTCCCGTAGCAGTAGTATCGGACACTGCACAATTAGTAAAGGTAGCGTCCTCGCTGAACGGCACCACATCCGTATTGGTACCAGTATTCTGGTAGTATCTCGAAGCAATCCCCCTAGAATTGATACATTGGACAACGGGCTTGAACGTACCACTTTTATTGTAAGTATGGGTAGCTTCAAAAGAGCTCTGCGGCTCTGTAAGCTGGACCCATTGATAATTTGATTCATCCTTCTTATTGCTCACTCCATCGTCCCAATCGACATACACAGCACGCACATCATTTTCCTTGAAGGTACCCGTCAAGGTAACTTCAGCATTGACATCAGGGCTTGAATCGCTCCACGTTAGCGTCATAAGGTCGTCGCCCTCCATGAAACGGGCTGGGTCATACCAATCCCCTTAGGAGAACTACCCCTGAAATTATGATAATCTGCGCCTATTAAGCGAGCGTTATAAGTTATATTCTTGGTCCCAGAAATGTCCAATTTATCTACCGTATTATAAACATATTCCCCTGAGGATTCTACTATCTCATGAGCTTTCGTACTTAATACCACTTCCTCTATGAGGCCCGTTGTTCCTCTATAAGTGGCAGAAACATTCCAGACCCCTCCTACTACGAAATCACAAGTAGTGGTGACGTAAGTAGAGCTTGTGGATGTATCATCCAATTTTCCGTTGACATACAATTTAGCTTTAATATTTGAAGCAGTAGCAGTATTCAATGTTATGATGATGCTTGTAGGAATTGAAGCGTCACAAGGTATAATAGTGCTCCCGGTCATATCAATATCTGCACCCAATTTCACTTGAATTTTATTGTCGCTATTTTTGAACACTGAGAAGTTACCAGTAACCTCAGTAATGTCCGTAGTTGCAGTAGCTATATAAGATGTAGTATCTAAATCAGCTGAGGAAGGGGTCCAGTGTAAGGACAACGTAAATTCTGTTAAATCTTTAAGGTTGGTATTGTCTCCTGTAGCCACTGTCACTTTCCCATTAGTGCTTGCATCTAACTGAGCAGCATATCCTCCCTGACCTTCAACGACTGCACGCACAGTACTACCTTCAGTAGCTCCCGCAGTAGTACCGGCAATGAGATTGTGAACAGTATAAGCGGGAACCGTGTCCAATGTAGCACCGGATTCATTAAGTGGTATCCACATCTTTACCTTATGATATTTATCCGTGATGTAGACATCATCTATCATAAGCATTCTATACCACATATCTCCTGTGTCATTCTCGCCCCACGTGAAAGTAAGAGCATTCAAATTCTCCGTAGTAAGTTCATATAAATTAACACCTTCTTCTAGTAAATCGACAGTTGCTCTTACCTCCAAATTAGAAAGCTCGGGAGGATTATCATGATATCTTATATAATAAGCGGGCGTTTTACTTGGTGTAGTAGTGTAATCGTCAGTATAAATGGAAATTGAATCCACCCCCAGCGAGTCCCCTAAAGTACATAGTAAGGGAATACTTCCTCGTTCATCAATATCCATGGCATCATTTTGGATGAGCCCATCTATATTAAAATAACTATACTTGTTATATAAAAGAGGACCCGAAGTAACTTGGCCTCCCTCGCCAGTCTCCTCATCGTGAGACCCATACCCAAAATCAGCGTCTAGCACTAAAACATTATCAAAATTGCCAGCGCTCAAATCCCAGACATTACCATATCTCGCGGAAGTTCCTCCTGTGGCCCATAGCCCACCGTCTCCACCAATAACATAATTATAAGTGTATTCATTTGCGGTACTTCCTGTTTGAGTAGCCAAAGACCCCGAAGCGGGCGTCTCATTGACAGTACATACATTAGCGTAACTACGGGCAGTAATAGTAGGTGGGGTATCCCATAACATACTCACCCAATATTTTTCAGGCCCTACCCATAAGAAAGGTAAATTCTCCTCAGTAAGCAACTCTGTGGTACCGTCATCAGCTAGGTCTATTCGTTCAGTAAAGGTTATGATTCCATTTTCTAAATCTAGATAGCGACTATCTAACTTGAGACCGCTTTTCATGTAGGGGGCAAAAGATGTACCTACTGCATAATTCATGAGACTTGCTATCCTGTATATGCGATACGTCTCATCAGTATTGGAAGTGTTGAAAATGCTAGGGTCGCTGACCCCAATACCGGGAGAAGTACCCGTTCCTAGCCCATACGAACTTATATTGCTATTCAATCTTGCCGCCTGTCGAGTTTCTGGAATACTAGTTATCTTGGTGCTAGTGAGAATATTCTCTCTTTTCACCCACTTATCAAAGGAATTAGCTCCAGACAAAGCTACCTTGACGAACCCCTTCTGACGGAAAGCATCCGTAGATAAAAAGGTATTAGTACCCATTCCAAGACTGATACCCTCATCCACACCCCCTGCGGTAGCCGTATCAATTATCAACGTAGACCCAGAGACGAAATCATAATCTTCCACCGCTTCCGTGCTTCCACTTGTATAATATTGATTAGCATACAGCTGTTCCCCTAAACGAATAAGTCTACTAGTTGGCGTGGTCGTATCATTAGTGGCTGATGATGTCTGGCTAATTATAGCTCCAGCATCTGATGCATCTGTGGGGTCTTTGAAGAGCGCGCTCTTGAAGAAGGTTTCATCATAAGCGTTAGCAGCGGCAGTCGCACTGGTCCAATCAGTCGTCCTAAAGTCATTGAAAAGTAAATAGCCATATGCATCGTCAGTTCCCGTGCCGTAGCCCCCATTTGGAAGGTCGTACGGATTATCAAACCCTATACACACAGCCTGTCCCGTGTTATATTGATGCAGGTCTTGGCTATTTAAAGTGGGCTCTAGGCTGCCACTACTGTATATCCACGCCTTCTTATACTTAGCTCCACTAATCATGGTAGTCAGCGGCGAATAAACTTGACTAGATTTAAGTGAAAGTCTTCCGGCACTAGCATCAGCGGTGACGTTAGTAACACCGGGAGCATAATTGACACATTTAACATTATCTATAAACATCTCGGCTTCTCTGGATGCACCACTCCCCACTACTTGGTTGTCTCCTTTAGAAAAGAAACCAGCAACTCCATAACTCGCATCGGTAGTGCTCACCCAAGGGAAATTCTGCAACCATATGGTCATGTGTCTCGGAAAATAATCGGGATTATCCGCCCAATTATAAACTTCATTTAGGCCAACGGGTTTATTACTAGGAGATGTTGGAAAGGGAATATCCAAAGCGGGCATATCCTGCAAAGTAGAGTTCGACGGCGCTGTTAGTGACGCCGTCGCTCTATCAAAGATGACCTTCATTGCGCTACCACGAGAAATTGCACCCGGCGTAGCGTTGGTACTAGAAGAAACCGCATAAGGCTGCAAAGCAATACTTCCCGTACTATTGTAAAATTCTGTAGAAGAGAAACACCGCATTGTGAACCACGAGTTCATAGGGAGATTAACTATTTGAGGAGCCCCATTAGTCTGCTGAGGAAATACAAGGCCACCGAGATTAATAAAGCCTGAAGTTAATATATCCAAATTCGCTAATGTACCGGTTCCTGCACATCGAGCTAAGCCTCCCAGATTTAAAACATTACTTTTGGTACCGGGACTTATGGCGCCCGCATCTGCCTGAGCAACAGCGGTAACAGGTATTGGCATTGCATACATCTGATTAGCACCTTGGGTATTAGGAGGGTCACCATCTATACCCAGACGGAAAAACCACACACCACCTACCACATTATCAAAAGGAGTAACGCTAGCACAATCGAATGTAAGGGGAACGGCGCCCCCACCACCCAAATCCACATCGGCTATAGTAAACGTCTCATCCACCACATAACCATCTCCAACTCCAGTTATAGTTACAGTAGCAGCCCCAACCGCACTAACTCCAACACTAAATGTAGCAGCCGAGCCAGACAAATCAGTAGTATAATCACTAGGCCCAATAACATAAGTGCCCTCGACCCTATCCGTATCCGCAGCTCCTGTATTATCAATAGTAAGGAGGGACCCAGCCCCAGCATAAAACCTCTTAAGGCCATAATCTATAAATTTATCTACAGTCGTATGGTCTTCTTTGGGTTTGTAATTTGAAAATGTAACAACAGCACTTCGTAAAAAGGTCTGTGAATAATAAGAACCACTTTCTAATTCTAAATTAGCTTGTTGAAAATAGCTAAAAGGAGCAGCAATATCTGAACCTGCAAGATTGTCTGCCACATTAATTACAACAGTAGGCTCCAGTTTGGTTATATTCATACCAATCTGTATTTCGGGGCATACGCCGCGATGATTACCAAAGACAGGAGTACTATTAGTTGCACTTATTGTATTCTGGGCGATATCGAAGTTGGGAGGAGGAAATGGTAAATTATAGAGAGCAGCCTTGGCGCATTGAGGATTCAAATTACCCGAGGCCCCTATCAGTTTTTGAATTAGTTGATTATCGTCGGAGTATCCCCAGTTATGATACATTCTCATAGATTGACCGTCATTCAAACTACTTTCAGTACTCAATTCTATGGTTGACATAATGAGAGGATTAGCGTCGTCAGCATCATAGGGATTGGAATGAAGACGTGTTGCCCCTATATCACTGAAAATAGTGTTGCCTTGGGTAGCATCAGGATTGGCTTCCAAATTACCGGGAGCACTCGTGATTCCTCTCCATCGCACCACATTATAACTCGACTCAATGGGCCATCTTACATTACCCCCCATTCCCTTATCTTCCTCATTATTAGAACTCCATTTAACGTACCAAGTAGTATGGGTTTTATTGAACCGTACCTTTATATAATTATCCCCTATCATTTTCTTACCAGACTGGGTCTTTCTACCAACGTTCATCGTTGTGTTATACGATGAGGTACTATTCGGATTCGGTGCCTTTTGTTCTACATGGTAAAACTCCAAATGGCGGCCGCCGCCGGGGTTATAGGAGGACTTGAGATTTGTGTAATCAGTACCATTAAAATTATTGATAAATCTTAACAAATCATGTTTATTGATATAGGGTTCTGAATAAGTGATGATATTATTAGCACCCATACGATTTAGAGTACCCAAATCAGCTCCTGCTCCGTCGAAATTTTCCTCATAAATGGCCGCTCCCATAGTAGGTTCGGAATTATAAATGGCTACCTTGTTTCCCAGAACTGGAGCAGAAGAAGTACCACTTGCTGTAGACAGGGAAAACCCTCCCTCGACTACAGGAATGCCCGGTTTCATTGCATAAAGAACCAAGTCAGTAGAACCTCTATAGTTTGTAGTATCCACGCTACCAGCAAATAATCTCAAAAAGCCACCATCCAGCTCCGCCTCTCCATAAGTAGGATAGGCAGGTAGATTACCAGTCATTAGAACAGAATTGGCATTAGCACTAGCCGATAGTTTTATCTCGTCTCCAGTAGATGAGGGTAGGTCCATATAATCCCAATTTAAATTGAGAACGTCCTCAAGGAGTTGTTTCTTATAGAACTTGTTCCTCCCTACAGTTATACAGTTCATGCTATCCCTCCGAAGGAGTCAATACCTATAGTCACATTCTTCAAGACTATACCGTTGCCCATTAGATTATTGGTCTGGGCCGTATTCAACATTTGACCTGATTGGCCGGGAATAAATAATTCAGGACCCTGCTCGCCCACGAGATAAGGACTACTTCCTCCCATCTGCCCTCCTTGGGCCATTGGTTTCACATAACCCCCTGACTGTAATATATTAGTAGACTTGGCTAAATCGTATGCTAACCAGAGTGCCATTAATCCACCTATGCCGGGTATCGCCATTCCCAATCCTCGACCTCCTACTTTCGCCATTAATGCTTTCTTGGTAGCAAACCCATAGCCCCCGGTCTTCCCGGGCACATAAAAACGACCTGCTTTGTTTACCTTCATACCCCAAGGACCACCAGCCATCAGCCCTCCCACACCACTCATTCCAGTAGCAGTCATCATACTCATACCATAAGCGCCCCATGCCTTTGCCAATCCCCACATCAGCATGGTTTGAATAGGTATTACCATATTAAGTAATCGAAATTTAAGGTAAAGGTTCATCACCCAATCAGGAGTAATTTCCATTATACGAGCGAGAAGCCGTAAAGGAATAAGTAATAAGTCTAAAGTTTTCTTATTAAAAGCGCCTGTCGCCGCTAAATCTTTCATTACCTCAATAAATTGCATTACAAGGCCCATCAACCCCTCTACCGCGTCTATAGCAAAATCTTGAATAGATTGACCAAACTCTGTAAGTTGTTGGGCGCCTTCTTCACCCTCTACAATCATATCCCTGAGCCCCGCCACAGCATTTACCACCGCCTCATGGAATCCATTGATATATTCAGTTCCTTCATAAGCAGCGTCTCTTAAAGCGAAGATAGAAAAGACATTAGTTTTCAATATCTGTATCTGGGCAGACAGCGATTCATTCTGAATCCTGACCATTTTATCCAACTCTCCCCCTGCATTTTCAGTAGCCTTAACTGCCTCAGTAAATTCATCCGAAGCTTGAACCAAGTGGATAAATGCCGTTGCACCACGCACGTTCAAGTCTTGAATCAAAGTAGTTAGCAATTCGGTATTGGTAATATCTTCTCCCATAGAAGAAGCGAACTGAGCAGCTATCTCATCTAATTGCTTCATCTCACCCTGAGCATTAAGGATTTCGACACCCATCTTACGGAATCCAGCCTCAGCGTCCATTGCGCTCTCAGCAAACTCCGCGAGTGCCTGTCTAAGACCCCTACCAGCTATACCAGCCTCTAAA
>Ga0209128_1002032_pt1 | contig 13362 bp, 4 predicted proteins | sample ETNvirnome_6_100_FD_184072 | JGI IMG/M metagenome (GOLD analysis project Ga0209128, IMG submission 184072) | Marine viral communities from the Pacific Ocean - ETNP_6_100 (SPAdes) (version 2) | ecosystem: Environmental > Aquatic > Marine > Oceanic | place: Pacific Ocean | collected 2013-06-19 | reverse complement strand
TTCATAAAGTTGCTACTGTTCCCACAATTATTACAATAACAAGTACCATATGCAAGTCTATATTCTGATTCGGTTTCTTCTTGTTGGGCGCACCATGTTGTAGAAGTATTACAAGGCGGTCTGCTACTTTCTTCTGGTGGATTAGTACTCCACCCATCTAACGGGGGTTCATCGCAATTACCAGCATTTCCACCACCACCTATAATTCCAGATACATTATTAGTTCCTGCAAAGAATTGTGTTCTTCCGCCACATTCACTTACTCTACAATTCCAAACAGATCCACCAGCACCGTCTTCATCTACATTACTGTTTGCAAATCCAACTGCAAATGGTGGAAGTGGACCTTGCCCACCCGGACCATATCCTTCTTTTAGACGCTCAGTAAGTTCATCTTCCCAATCAGTTCTTATGGTATCAATATTCCAATGAAGTTCAATCTGTTTTCGATCTAACCTCAACGGACATGCTGGGTAATTATATGCAAGACATTTTGTAAATGATTGATCGGTGTTATAATATCCATTAGAATAGTTGGGTTTTCCATCATCAATACAATCAACACCAATTTCGCAAACATCTCCTTCACTATAAAGATCCTCGGATACTCGAATATTTTTCCCTTCCCACCCACTCAAATCAGGAGTTTCTGGATGAGGGGGATCAGCACAACCTCTTGTTCCTATTGAGCCAGAATCAAACAATATCCAATGTTCTTGTGAATCATATCCCAAGAATTTTGATGCACAATCTTGTTCTACAGGAACATTTATTATGTTATTACTGCTATCATTAGTTTTTACTAACTTGACTCCATTCAACCACCCGTAATGATTTGGATCAATATGGGAAGGAAGATTTGAAATTTCACCATTGAAGGGATTCTGATCATCAACAGCAGGATCATAACAAGAACTTTCTAACAAACAATTCAAATAACATCTGATTCTTTGATGTGCTTCTTTTTCGTCCCTCGCACCTTTAGGCCAAGGCAACTGAATAACCTGAAAACGATCATCAATACAAAAAGTTTCGTATTTGATTTTGAACCGTCTTGAGTAACAAGGACTAATACCAATTGCTTCGCCTGAGCCTGATTGATCAGGAATTTCCCACATTTCCATATTATAGGCTCTCAACGACCAATAATCATTTATTATACCGTCATATGGTGGGCAATAATAAGAAGGTGAATTGAATCCAGAACCAGAAACATATTTTTCGTAATCTCTAGCATTTTCTATGTCTATAGAACAAGTATCAGCAGAATCAATCCAACCACCAACGGGTCTATTGGTATCCGGGAAATTTATAATATCTCCATCAGCATCTTCAGCCAACCAAGAAGGACAAGCAGGAGTAGGTACATGGTCTGCCCAAGTAGCGGGAATCATATATGGTTTTGCACTAAATACATTTCTTGGGGGAAGTTCAGATAAAGGATAGTTGATAACCGGATTATAAATTCCACTTGTTTGATCACAACCAAAGAAATCGTGATGAGCCGTATCCTCATGGTCATTACCGTGCCAATGACAACAAGAAGGATCACAGTCTACACCAGAAGTTCCGTTTAGACAATCTTGTATAGAATATCCGGGAGTGCAAGGACATCCACTATTTTCTCCCCAATCTGCCATCGAGAATTGACCAACAAATTCTCCGCTTGTATCATTAACTTTTCTAATTCCTGGCTGTGTAATATCCATATAAGGATTGTTTACCAACGGAAGTCCGAACACCGCCGAAGAATTGTCATTCCAATCACATCCAAGTAATGCATTTTCTTGCTCCGAACTTGTTCCCGGACAAACATCAGAAATGTTACAATCAGAATCATAACTCTTGCAATTCAAACACCAATAATCGTTGATATTATCTTCATTATCATCACAACAATTTTGATCATTTGGTAAATTCAAATTTAACGGGGGTTCAATACAATCAACACCTTCACAAACAGAATCAATACCTTGCCATGCTTCTCCGCCACCAGAACATTCTCCTTCAGTCAAACCATCAACACAACTACCATTATCATAACAACAAGCACCACACAAAGAACAACTACAATCAACATTCCCGCATGATGTACCTCCGCCCATCCATTTACCAGAACAATCTGGAAGACTTACATCATCTGTACAACTACCGTTTTGTGTATCACAACAAGCACCAACAGTAAGGTCACAAGGATTGGTATTACAATCAAATCCTTCATCCCAATCTCCACCATAAGTATTATTGCAAATATCCAAGGTGGTTTCTAAACACGACGAATTTCCATAGTCGTAACAACACCGACCGGTTGGTGGACATATTACATTATTACAATCAGAATCATCTGTTTGTGGAGAACCACCCAGATTAGAACATTCTTGTATTGTGTAGCAACAAATACAATTGCCGTCAACACAACACGGATATTTTGGATCAGGCGTACATATATTATTACAATCGCCTTCTGTTTCCCCTTCAATCCAAGTAGCCGTTCCTATAGCATCACATTCGCATTTTGGAATAACATCACAAGTACCATCTGAATAACAACAAGTTCCTTGAGGTAAACAATCTTTGCGATGTCTTTCTCCACTATTATTTCTTGTACAATCAACACCTTCATCCGCATCGAATACGGTAGAACATGTTACATTGCATATTGATCCATAATCTCCAACATCATGAGAACTTGCATCGTAAATAACATCATCACCTTTCCAACGATTTTCAAGATGATCATCACAATTGTTGCAATACGGTAATTGACAAGAAGATAATTCATTTACACATTGATATTGATTATTCCTATAAGAACAACCAGCACATTCACAGCACGGTCCTTTTGGAAGTGCTTCGGAACAAGCACCAACATTAGGACTACTGCCTATATTTTCACTAGAATCATATCCATTTATTCTACTGCATCCCGGAATAAAGTAACCAACATACACCATTTGTCTACCACTATCGCCCCAAGAAACAATATCGCCCGGTGCTTCACCGTTAGGACCACTATCTTCAGAACCAGAAGTACCAACATATCTAAGTGCTAATCTAATTTTATTACTATTGCTTCTGCTTTCAGAATCCAAAGACCCCTGAGATGATGACCAAGAAAATGCTTTATCTTCGACATAAGAAAGTCCCAATGGTCTTGAAGAAGTCCAATAGGTTCCATTCAATGCATTTCCTATATTACTCAAAGTTGAATTGATAGAAGAGTGTTGAGATTGTTGCTTTTGGAAGAAACCAAACTCATCCTTGGACATCACATAAAGATCTAAACGACAAGAACCAGAAGAACAATTATGTCCGGGGTTAGAATAATCGGGGTGATTGAAATTACCAGAAAGAGAAAGGGAATCAAATATTCCACCTTCCAAACCACCATAAACGGGATTTAGTTCTGCTGCATCTGGGCAATTTGTAGTGTCTCTAAGACTGGCAAGATTATATGGACCATTTCTTTCACCACATTCACTAACCAAATCACATTCTTGTGAAGGCCAACCGTGCGTATTGAAATAACCATCGGAAGGTCGAGTAAGTCCTATTCTTGGATCGGGAATAAAACTATGATCAGCAGTTGCCCACTCATAACCTTCTTGACCAGAAATTACACAATCACTCTTATCAATATAAATATGCCAACCAACTTTTCCTTCATCTATACAATCATCACAAGGAACAACGGGTTCACAAGAAACATCAATACATTGATCTCCGGGATGATGAGAACAATCATCACATCCTGCTACTCCCACACATTGAGATAAAGGAAGATATACACAATTACAAACATCACCGGCATCATCCTTACAGCAACATGCTCCCCAATCTTCAGGATTACCGCAAGGGTCTGAAGAGCAACTTGAACCCCACCCTGACCAATTGCCCGGATTATCAGGATCTTCACAATCATCTTTATAAATATTGTCTACACAACTACCATCAGAATAACAACAAGCACCGAATAAAAATTCACAACAATCAATATCATCACATATTGTATTATCACCTTGATAAGTTCCGTTTGTTCCGTCAGTTGTGCATGTTTCTTCAGTTTCATCCGTACAGAATCCCAATCTACAACAAGCACCAGTTGTTGTACAATTTATACAATCAGTTCCGGGACCAGTACCACTGCAATCAATACCTTCACATGATCCATCAGTTCCATCATCAGGATTTGTTGTTGCAGTCCATTGTCCCCCAACCTTTGTACAATCGTCTGCACTAAAGAAGGAATGTTTTCTACCATTTGCACAACAACACCCCAAAACATTATCATTTTGACAAGCACCACAATCGGGGCAATCGCCACTTTCACAAATCGTTTGGGCACTAGGCGAAGTAGGCCACCACTGATCATCATGAAAATTATAACAAGGCTGTTCACATTCTGCTGGTGGTTGACCTTCTACACAAGTCCATTGTTCAATTTGTAAACAATTTCCTATTGATAGATTGTAAGCCTCTTGGAAATATTCTTCTACTTCTTCATAAGAATTTCTCCAAATACAAATTGGACCTGCCCCAGCACAACCAACCCCATGATATAAAATATCTACTTCACAACACTCAAGAGGATTACCATCATCGTCTGTATATGAGTCTCCACCTATTTGTGAACAAGTGGCCAACGACAAAGGACCGCAAACATTTTCACCCTCACTATCATCATACCAACAACAAGCAGTAGATGGACAAGGATCACCCGGACAGGGTTCATTCCAACAATGTACATTGTATCCATGCCAAAATCCACCTTTTCCTTCACATGCTTCCTGACCAGAAATTTCGATACAATCGTAACAAATTTCATTATCAAAACTTTGTTCAATACAACACGCACCCTGTACAGGAATAGGATCCCCACAAGGATAATCATTACAATCTACATGCTCACATCCCAAATTAGAAAAATGATATCCTTGTATCGCTTCACACCATTCAGAAGGAACATCTGAAATGCAGGAACCCATACTACAACAAGCACCACGAATAACCGTATCATCACAAAGTTCATTAGTACAAGTTGTGTTTAGGTGGAAATTACCATCTATCACATTACATTCTGATCGGGTTACATAATCTTGACAACCATTTTCATAACTAGAAGAACAACATGCTCCCATTTCGTCTGGAAGACCATCGAATGTGATTCCGTAATTTATACCTGGCGTTAGTGCTAACCATTTATGGTTTCCGCCAGGAACATTTCCGATAGCCTGTTCGGTATATACAAAGTTGAAAATATCAATACCATCACTAAATCCTACTGCATCTGGATCTGAAAATTCTGGAACAATATAATCTGAATTTTGACTATCTGTAGAATTGAATATATCAACTGGTTGTAATCCCTTAGCAAGCAATCCGTGAGATGCAGCATTATGAAGTATGAGAGTAAAGTTTTGTGATAACGCAAAAGTTTGTCCAGTATAATTTGTATAATTATCATACGGAAGTTTGATATATCCAGTAGTAGGTCCACAATAAACTTTTTGAACATTACCACCAGTCATGTGAAGTTGAAGATCAACGCGAGAACTTTCTGACCAACCAACAGGATATGCAGTTGCACCCCACTGATTTCCGTGTCGTTGTATCATTTCTCTATAATCAATAAGTTTAGCAGAAAGTGTTTCGTGATAAGCGGAACCTCCTGCTGCTCCAATAGGCCAAGCACTAGCATCCCAGAATGTACCACTTGCTCCATCTGCATATGAAGATGTTCCCGCAACCATATATACAAGTTCACCAGTAATACCCATATCAATAGCATCTTCTGCATTTGCTTTGATACCGCCAAGCATAATAGTTCCGTTTGGAAGTACTTGAATTTGAACATCACTCGCTGCTTCAATAACTTTGAATTGTGCTGTTGCTCCATCCATAGAATAGATGAGAGGTATACCACTACCAACAGAACGAATCAAAACTGGTCCGGTAGTTCCTGTTGCTCCTGTAGGACCAAGTATTCTTGCTTGAATTCCGTTATAAATTCCCGGTCTATTGCCTGGAACTTCTAAAGTTCTTCCTCTAACTGCACCACCAGCATCAGACGATTCACTTTCTAAAAACAGAACCAAAGATGTTTGAGGATTCCCACAAATACCAGCATAACGATAGTGACGATAATCAAATGTTGGAACGCCAAATATTGCGTTATCTTTATCATCATAATGTTGGAAAACAAGAGGAGCAGTAGGACCACAATATCCAAAACCAATACCAGAGGAACCTAGAGTTCCTGTGATACCTCTTTCACCAGTTGGTCCTGTTACACCAATAGGACCAGTAGGACCAGTTCCCCCAATATCGGGAATTGGTCCTGCTGCTCCTGATGGACCCAATGCTATAATATGAGAACTATTTACCATTCTTTATCCTACCAAGAAAAAGGATTTATATCCTTTTCTGTTCTTACATACATTCCGTACCATTCTGTTTTTTCGGTTAGTGTGTCCTTTTCTCCTAGCGTAATGAACTGTAATATATCTATGTCACTTGTTATGATGGGTGGAAGAGAATACACAAATTTCCAATTTGAAGGAAAGACTTCTTCATAAGAATAAGAAACTGTTTCTCCTGCATGGTTTGTTCTGTCTTCTAAAGTTTTACCATCTATTACAACTAAAGTAAATCCTGTTGTGGTCAACGGGACAAATTTTTCTAACCACTCATCGGGATTATTTTCAGGATCAGATGAATCAAGAAATCTAATAAACGGTTTGCTCTTTGGTGTTCCACCAAACCACGATTCGTAGTCTTTGTTAGGATCAACAACATACACATTACCAGAAACTTGATTGTAATTACTTTTTTGTGCCGCTTTCAATGAAAGAGAATCAACCGGATTGAACTTATAGATGAAAGTATGTGTTTCTTCGTTGAAGTCAGAAGGAGCAAGTCTACTAGAAACTTCATTATAGGTTCTCGGAGTTATTTTCAACGAATAAGTTGGACCACCATAATAATGAGTAAGAGTTGCACCCGATATACCTGTTACACCAGCAGAATTTTGAGTTGCATATACTAATGCACCTGTTTCGCCGTGAGCAGTAACAGCATCAAAAGTCTTGTATCGAATTCTGATTGCTTTCCCATCTTGACTTTCTTCAACCTTTAGACTATTACCACCAGTAATACTCTTGAGATATAGAATCCCATTCTCACTTTTCTGAACAAAGACACCAGCAGTGGCATATCCTGTATTTTCACCAAAGAGATAATATATTGAAGAACCAGTTGGTCCTCTATAAAAACCGCCATCAGCAGTAGCAGCCCTTCCGTCAACACTAGTAAACTGAACAACTATATGGTGAGCATTTGGTCCAGTACTACTATAAGTTATTCCTGTAATAGACGGACCAGTTTCGCCTGTTGGTCCGGTGAGTCCTTTTCTGCCAATTTCACCAGTAGCACCAGTAGGTCCGGTTGCAGCATATCCAGAAGCACCACCCCATTCGCCAGCAGCACCAGAACCGCCGGGATTGAACCACTTATCACCAGTCGGTCCCTGAACTCCAAAATTGAATGAATGGGAACTACTCGACATGAATAAAACTCACTATGCGTCTGTTTTGATTTTTAGTGTACTATCTTCGTAATATACCGTCCATTGGTCTTGACCCGTAGAACTCGTAGGAAGATTAGTGAGTTTTAGATTTTTGATATCTAGAGCATTGAGTAGAGCAGCATATGAATTTGGTTTAGTTCGAACTATCCAATTTACAGAAAGATAAGGTGGTAAATTGTGTTGATATAACCAACTACTAGATTTATCAACAAGCCCACCACCAAAACCACCTTCTTCAAACTCTAAGGAGAATCTATCAATTCCACCTTCACGGTTTAGTTCATGAGGATCTGAATTCTCTGCATCTGAATTTGCTGCTTCTGCACCGAACAAGAATTTATTCCTAAAATCAGGAACCAAACAAGAATAGACACCAGCAACACTACTATTATCCGAATAGATGTTGAATGATTCGCCACTATCGGTAGAATATGGATCAGTATATACAGTTGCACTAATCGGAACTTCTTTAGTGCCGGGTACTCTGAAATTATAAAAAGTATTTTTTGCAAAATCAAAGGTTGCACCAGCATTACCTTCACCACGAAGTTTACCCAGTTCAGCATCAATTGCTTTAGTACTAAAGTTTCCGTTGTTAGGAATGTTGTCGTTGTAAGATTGTTTTACATAAACCCATTGTCTTTCACCACCCGCACCATCAGCAGAAACTCCAACAACAACACCAGAAATTATTCTACTTCCATCACCAGAAACTTGTTCAATCCTAGAACCCATATTCCAATTCATTCTATCTGTTTTTAGTGTTTCTACCCAACCATACCGTAAACCAACTTGATTGTAATAATCTGGATAGTTTGTAATTGGTAAACCTAAATCACCGGGTCCACCATCACACAAAGACCAACCAGTTGGCGGACTCGTCCCCAAATATGCCTGAATAGAACCAACAGGAACCACATCATTCAACGAAACTGCAACACCACCACCAAGAAGGCTTCCAACATAATTTGTTACTGCACCAAAAATATTTCCTTGAGAATCTTCTGCTAATCTTGTGATGACTGGTTTCGCAACCCAACCCGGAGTATCTGGTCGAATAACATCCATCCACCCCGCAGTATAACCACTCAAAAAGTAAACATCATCAGCAGTAGCACCACCCGGAATAACACCAGTTAGATTGTTGAACCATTTAGTCATATTCACTGTACCAGAAAGAGTCAATTCAAAAGAATTTGCTCCTAGTACTTCTGAAACAATTCCTGCTACTTCTGCATTATATGCATTATCTGCTTTTGCTGTAACATACTCTGCTGTGTTTCCGTCAATACCACTATTCCAACGAACAACTGCACCAGCAGTAAAACCGTGACCAGTTTGTGTAATTGTTATTGCTAATTTAGAACCAACAGCAGCAGCACCTTCAATACAAACAGAAGGATTGAGAACTGAGGAACCACTATCAGGATTTGAAACCACCATATTTATCTAACTCCTGTTGGGAATGCATTATTGAATTCAGCATCCGCTTCGTAATGTATAGTTATTGTATCTAGAGGTACTGCACCACCAAGCACTTTGATTTCTATTGCATGGGGAGTATCGGTTGTGCAACTAATATTAGTTGTGTTTGCTCTTGCTATTCTGTTTCTTCCATCATATCCCTTAGTACCAGCAACATATCTTGTATCTTTAGATGCATCTCTGTTGAAACCATCATTTGGCAATCCTGTTGGCGACCAAACAGCACAAGTTGGAGTTGTTCTCATTCTTTCCGGGAATTCATATATGTGCAAGAATGCATTTGGAACAACAAAATTGACACCGCTTGTATCTGGATGTTGTGTAGTACTCATTGTATTAGAGCCTGGCGGTACACCATACTCATAACTTGTTTGATAGTATCTCCAACACTTGCGTAATTCTTCATTTGGATATATCTGTTCAAACTTGGTTGGAATATTTCCCCTTTCAAGTTTCACCTGAGACAGATGAAGATCATGCATGAAGGTAATTCCTCTGTTTGTATTCTGCGTATAGAATGCAAGAGAAACAAAGTGATCACCAGTTACACCTAAACTTATGCTATGATTTGCTCCTGATGCTCCAGCAGCATTGGATAATTCTGGAACAAGGAATGAATAATTATACGGTTCCCAATTAGTAGTTACCGCAAAATCAGAGATTGGAGTAATTATTTCATTTGCTGTTACACCCAAACCAGAAGAAGAAGCAAATATGCCACCAGAAGTTGCACCCGGAACAGAACCAGTTGTTCCGGTTAGGTTCTGAATAAATGCAACATGACAATCTCCCGTAGAGTGATAGTTTCCGGGATTATTTCCCTTACAATAGAAGGAAACAGTCATGACTTCGCCAGCAAAGGAAGTACAATCCTCTATTCTTTGTTCAACACGATACCATTCATTACTAAGTGTACCACCACTGAATGTAATACCGCCACGAACAATAGCGTAATAATTTGGATGTCCTTCTATCTTAGTTTCTTTCTTATCAAACGAGGCTCTTGCCAACTTATAATCATAAGATCTTGTTGTCCCACCAGATTTTCCTGTTTCTGGATTTGTGTTTGCTGTACCAGTTTGAGAAATTCTTAGCCAACGATCAGCAAAATATGTTCCTGCTGTACCAGTATATGCTCCGGTAGTTCCAACTCCTCTTTGCCAAATACCGAAATCTGGATTCAAGAGATGGTTCTTATTTACTTGTAATGCATTATCCCAAGTAGCACCAGTAGCACCAGTGGGTCCAAGAACATTCAATTCAGTTCCTATTCTTGAACTTCGTGTTCGACTTCCACCACCAGAACGCAATCTACCACCAACAAGAGTCGGAGTATCAATATTCAATACAACTCTTGTTGGAGAAATTGCATCAAGGACTTTGATGGATAGATTATTACCTTGTGTGGTTCTTAGGTTTCCATTTTCATGCAAGTAATATGATCCGGTTTCATCCAGAACACCAGTACTCAAAGTTACAGTACCAGAAGTTGCAATTCTTAGATAGTTGTTGTCTGTATCAACATAAGTTACCACACCAATAACATGTGAAGTATCAATATCTCTGTTGTCTGCTAAAGCAACTCCTGAAGGTTTAGTAGGATCAACTACAACAGCATTTCCTTCAACAAAAGTTTGTGAAGAAGAATCGTATGCACGAACGAATGATGTTAGTTCGCTACCACTTGCTCCTGCTGCATCGCCACTTGTACAACCAGTTCCAGAATTATACTGTCCCCGGTATGGAAGAATGACACCAGAAGTTTTGCCTGTTGCAAGAAGAACTGGTCGATTTACATAACCAGCAACCATAGGTTCTTCTCTTTGGATTCTACCACGATTTGATTTGTTATACTGCGAAAGATAATAAATGGTTCCGGGAACCAGACCTTCTGTACTATTTTCCCCAGATATAAGAGCATCGTTCCATGTTGATTTAGATGCTTCAATTTCTCCCACGAAACAAAGATCAAATGTGTGAGCATCTACCACTTTCGAAACAACACCAACAACTTCGGCTGCCCGAATGCCATCACCATGTAATTCATTATCACCAGCAGCAGAAGCAAAAGTATATCCTTGTGTGGTTCCGCTGTATCTTAGAACATTACCAAAAGAGAAGCCGTGACTTTTCTTCACGATTCGTTTCTTGTTTGCACCCTTATGAATATTCACATAACCATCAGTATCAAATTCAAGAAGTGGTCCAGCAATGTTTCCAAGAACAAGTGCGCCTGTTGCACCCCCAACCCCTCTCCACGGATCACCTGTTACACCATCTCGACCACCCCTACCATCAATTTCAAGATAGTTATGATTTGCTAGGGTAGGACCGAAGTATATACGGACAACACCACCAGAAACGCCGCCCGTTTCTGATCCCCAGTCTACAGGATTATTTTTGTCTGCACTACATCCCGTATAACCATATGGTCCGTATGGGTAATCTTCTCCGGTTGAACCAGAAGCAGTTCTACCAGTAAACACCTCTTGGTGATTGAGTCTACCTTCAAGCCAAAGTGCTTCTTTTGTTCGCCACTTACCTTCTCGGTGAAGGAAATAAGGTCTATCAAAAGCAAACGAATTGAAATAATCCCCACCATCGCTATTGTCAATTGATACTGGATTAGGACCAGTTACAGAACCACCAATAATAAATCCTGAATAATCACATCCAACTTGAGGAGATTCGTTAGTATTCAAAATCAATAGGCTTTCGCCAACATTGAATCCTGTAGTAACACCTCCTGCAATAGAAGCAACAGCAACTTCAGAACCATCAACTTTCAAAGTTTTTCCAATACTTACATGATTACAGAAAGTAGAATGGGTTCTCATTACATTTCCAGAGAATGCAACCGCAAGAGTACCACCAGTACCAAGTGCAATCATTGTTCCGTCAGCAGCAGTAGCACCATATACATGAAGAAGATTCAACTTCTCAATAATTTCGTCGTTTGTTTTGAGTCTCCATGCCTCAAAAGTATCACTAAGTTCAACATCACCAATAGAAAAATCCTTATGATACACAGACAGCGTAGATCCGCTGTATTGATCATAAGAATGAACGCCATATTCACTAGGCCAAATACTACCAGTTCCGCCAGGAAGAACCCAAGCAGCATAGGTATTGCCGTTGTTTCCTTGTGCTGCGCCTGGACCTTGGGCACTCGCGCCTACACCATAAGCAAGCGTGTACCCAATACAATCACTAAAATATCCTGCTCCTGCCATAAGTATTTATCCTATCAAACCGGGGAACCTGTATCCCAATAACGAGGAACACCGTCCTCAATGTATGCCACTATTGCTGAATTTACAGGGAGTTCACCCTGTCCTGAAATATACGATCCTTGTCCTGTAATATTTATCTGATATCGTGAAGCACCGGGAGCGGAATGGTTTGCATATCCCTGTGCATTATCTTTGAGGGAGCCATCAACAATAACTTTTGCATACCCCCCTTGGGCAGGAAATTCATTTCCATCTGGATTGGCTTGAACTTCTTCCCATCTAATATAAACAAAAGTTCGTTGTCCTGCTGCTGTGGGAATATTTGTCCACAAAATATTGTCTGGAATATAGACATAATATCCAAGATCTTTGTTTGTTGGTTCAATGTATACATAACCCGAACCCAATGTTGCACTCCAAGATCCGCCAGCACCAGAAGTAAAAGAAAGATTTCCATCCATTATGCTACCACTCTTGAAAAATCTACGAGACAAAGCAGTTATTTGTGATTGCAAGATGGTTTGCATTTGAGTAAGTTCTCTAGCCTGTATAGCAAATCCGGGTCTGAACCCCATTTGGACATAATTGTTCGATTTGTCCCAATCGTCCAATCCTGAATCTTGAAATCTATAAAAAACTGACATTGGGTATCTCCTATCCCATCAAAAACGCTAGTGTAAACGAATTTCCTATATCTGCCTTATCTGTAGGATCAAGTGTTATACTTGAGAACTCAAAAGTATGTAGGACTTCTGAATAGTTCCTATCTGCATCTGCACCAAAAGATATCGGTGTTTTTTCTATACCTTGAACTGTTGCAGAAGATGGTATTTTTGTTGCCCCAGAACTTGTAATGAATGCTTCTGAAATCCAACTATCAGGAGAAACTTCTCGAAAAACTCTATCATTATCTTCAATAAGTGTGGCTGCTTGTCCGCTCAGTCTAAGTGTTCTGTATCCATCCCCTGTTAGTGTATTTCCCAAAACCATTCCCGTACAATTTGTTGCATTTCCAGAAGCAGCAATACTATTCATTTTTGTTTCAGGAGTTAGTGCTTG
>Ga0209128_1002022_pt1 | contig 13413 bp, 20 predicted proteins | sample ETNvirnome_6_100_FD_184072 | JGI IMG/M metagenome (GOLD analysis project Ga0209128, IMG submission 184072) | Marine viral communities from the Pacific Ocean - ETNP_6_100 (SPAdes) (version 2) | ecosystem: Environmental > Aquatic > Marine > Oceanic | place: Pacific Ocean | collected 2013-06-19 | reverse complement strand
GGTCGCTCTGCAGGCTTCTCTAGATGTGTTGACTGGTAGATTTGGCGTTATAGATAAAGATACTAATGATGCGGTGGTTAAATTCCTTGTTCAAGATACTCCTATATCAGACCCGAAAATAGCAAAAGCTGCACAAAGAGTAAAGGAGATTCTAGAAGGTATATATGTTTGGTCCCACGAACATGGTGAAAAAGGAACCAAGGGTTTTTCGTTACGCCCGCTTGATGGTGGCTTGCTACCAAGAGTTTGGAATATAGAAGAGCTTAATACCGAAGCTGGTAGAAAGAAGTTTATGAAGCTTCTAGAACGCATCGGTATTGTCGACAATCCTGATGCTAAAAATGATTATGAGAAGTATGCAGCAACTGATGCATATAATATAGCAATTAATAGTGGCGGTTTTATATCTGGAGATTTTACTACTACTGCTTATAACCAAAAAAGCAAAAGAATTCGTAAGTATCAAGTAGAGCTTTTCGAAAAAATAGAAAAAGAAGTGTCGCGCAAAGATTTGGGAACGCTTTTGGTTAATGACTTACAAGCTTCGCTTCCGCGCTTTGTTGATAAGGCCATAGAGAAAACTCTTTATGCTGAACTGTTTGGCCATTACGATGAAAAACTTTGGGATATGAAAGCTGAGATTGAGAAAGAAATAGCCGATTACAATCGAAAAGATTCAACAAAGAGGCGCGTTAATCCTGAAGCAGCTATGAAAGAAGTTAATGACATGATGGATATTATCCGTCATAGGTATAAGATGGATACAGCTTGGTTTGGAGCGCGACGCTTTACCCAGTGGTTTATGAACTTTGCAACTGTAACATTAATGCCTCTAGTAACTCTAGCTTCTATGCCAGAATTCTTTACCCCATTAGCTTTAGGTAGTAAGAACCCAGTTGGTTTTATGAATGATCTACGTATGGCCGGTGTGTATGCTGGTTTACGCGCCATGAATGGAATGAGTAAAGTGTTTCGAGGTAAGCAACTAGATGCGATGCTTTATCCTAAGGGTAAAACAGCTAAACGAGCTATGTTCCTTAAAGCTCTTGGAATTATTGATATCAAAACCCAGGGTGAATCTGCTGCTGTTAGATATGTTGGGCCCAGTTTTATAAGAACTGGTATTGCTGCGCAAGGTATGGGTTCAAAACTTATAATGAAAAACCTATATAAATTGTTTGGTTTAGGTGATATACCAAAGGGTAGATTCAAAGCTCGAAAAGGTAGAGCGGTATTCAATATGGATACTGTATTTGAAATGTATCTATTAACTACTGTGACGCAGATGCAGCAGGTTATGGCTGCAAACAATTTACAACGGTATGTATTAAGCACGTTGAAATCATTGTCAAAAGCTCAAAAGGGTAAGAAGGGTGTAAAGCTAGATTCAACCATCAAGCAGCAAATAAAAATCCTTAAAGATTTTGGTTTAACCGGAGCTGAGATTAAAGAAGCTATTCGTTGGTATGATGCCGGTCACAGAGAGTTCTATGATGTACCTGGAGAGTTCAATTGGGATCCACGTGGTATAACACTCAGGTTTGTAGATCAGGTTATTACTCGTCCAAATGAAGCAACAGCAGCCAAAGCATTCAGACATCCTGGTATGGCACCACTACTCTTGTTCAAGAGCTTTATGACTACCTATGCTAATACCTATATGGTTGCTATCAGAGATAGAGTAAGGTTTGCGGAGGGAGAAGGTACAGAAAAAGCTTATCAGCAAGCTAAGATGTCAGCTGGCTTGTTAGCAACGTTTGCGGCCATGTATGGTATGGTACTGTTTACACAAGCGGTAAGACAGATGATCCAGTATGGTGATGACGACGATGATTATATGCAGGATGTGCCCGAATGGAAGAAGTTTATCGGCCTTGTAAATAGAACTGGTTTGCTTACAGCGCCTGGTGCACAGTTAGCTGATATATGGTTGCCATATAAGTACGGTTGGTGGCAGCGTCCATCAGAACGTTTACAAAGCACGTTGTTTGGTCCCGGTGTAAACCAAGCTAAGTCTATTCTTGATTTAGTTGGCGATCTAGCCAATAAGGGAGAAGTAGATATTGAGAAATTCTTAGGTCAGGTAGTACCCGTGACTAAGTATGAAGCATTCAGAGATATAGTTGGAGCACCCAGCTATTATGAGGATTAACGATCGGGCCCCGAGTGAAGAAAGCGTTGCTCCCTGCGTCAGTAACTCTCGGGTTCCCCGGTCACTAAATCAACCACCAATTGTATACATCCAGAGGGTATAGCGGTAATACCATAGTATTCCCCCTCTGATAGAGTATCAGCTAGTTTTACACAACCATCTTGGTTACTGACTAACCAACCTAGCTGCTTTACCAATTTGAGTTGTACTTCATCTTTTGTTTCCCATGTAGAAGAATCTACTGTATCCAACCAATCTACAATGACTATTCTACAATTCACAATGGTCAGCTGTACAAGCTAACTCTTGAGATGATGTGGTGAAGTCTTCTTCTTCAACAATAGAAGACCAGTCGATAGAACTAGGCATTTCCTTATTTCGGGCTTTGTATCCATCTTTTGATATATCCTCGTACGGTGCTGCCTCATATATATGACCCTCATCCGAACTAGGCAAAAAACTTACGCCATTCATTATATCAAAATTGTTCCATACCCAAGCACCTACTTCGGGCCAATCTGATTCGTTTACGTAGCATGTCATACTAGGCTTGTGTTCGCACCAGTTCAGGGCAAAGTGTTTCCAGATATCTAACTGGGTTATAGGCCCTATATTCTTTCGGGTTAAAGCCTTAGTTGGTGACTTCATCGGGAATTCAAATACCCAAGAATTATTATTATATGGATCTGTTATATATGGTATACCCGAATTAATCATCGTTTCCGATAAGGGATCTTTCTTGTCGTTGCGTACGCGACGAATATAATAGTCATTATACCTAGGGTGAATACCACTAGAGCTATTGACCAGCTGACTAACAGTCCCACTAGGCTTGACGCAAGTAATACTCGTAGCGGGGTTAATAGATAAGTTTTTGGCTGTTTTTTTGTTGGTTTCGATCGCGACATTTTTTAGCTCCTGTAATTCTTCATTGGTTGAGTTAATCAGAAACGGGCAATCAAATATACCAGTAATACTTACACCTAGTAATGCTTCTTCTTCCGTGTTTCTTTTCCATTGTGTGGTTAAGTATCTGAAATTAGTTAACATCGCTTGGTATGTACCAAGGATAGTAGCCATTCTAACCTTTTCTTTTAATTCGGGCATCTTATCACTAGGTCTAGCTACTACTTCAGATAAATTGCAGAACTGCTTAGGCCTAAGTACTATTTCGGAGCATGGATTCGTTCCGAAATCCCAATCAGCATCCCTCCGTTCGGGGACCATATTTTTACACGCTTGACGGTTGAATATGCCTCGTTCTCCACTTCCGGATTGGTAAATAGCCATCCATTCGCGCATGAAAGCACCCACGTCAGGTCGCTCTGTGTAACATATGGAGTTGTTCGCCAAGGCTCGTTGTGGGTTCTCTGCGAACCAGTTTCCCATTTTTGCATTTCGCATTCTCTCATCTGAATGGTTACTTAAGGATATCTCGGCTGTACGTCTGACACCACCTACTACTACAGCCTCACCTATGTAGTTCATAATATCGTGGCATTCTATGGATGTTAGCTTTCTACCGGATGCTCCTTTAAACATCTCGATAGTTACTCTGAATAACCTGTCTAATGGATCTGGTCCTGAAGCTCTGCCACCAAACGTAAGAAGCCTAGATCCAGCTGGCCTGATCCTGCTTATATCCCATTTAGGTATCATGCCACTCCATAGCATAGCTAACAATTCTTTATATGCTGTTGCCCATCCAATCTTGCTATCTCTTACGGCAATAACTGTATCTGTTTCGTAAAAATTTTCTGAAATTTCTGGAAGATCAGCTATGTACTGTCTCTCTACAGAGAACCCGATACCTACACCACACATAAGAATATAGAGGGTTTCATCGAATGCTCTCATACGATTTATAGGAAGATAAGAGCAGTTGTATCCTGCCACGTTATCCTTCTCTAAAGCATCCCCTGCTGTCATCAGAGCGCGCATAGAGGGCATTATCTCCATATCTATGATAGCTTGTACTGCTTCACTAGGAAGGCTGAATCCTCCGCGTTCTCTTGCCATGCGGCTCATAAATTCACTGTATCTTTCTACGCTTTCTCCCCATTCTTCCCGACGCTTTAGTTCTGCTAGATATCTGGCATATCTACTTTTATGTATATATTGTTGGTAGTTATCCATCGAGTTCTCTCCATAGTTCTGATGATGTCCATGGCGCGTTTACATCGCATAACATGTTGAACATTCTTCCGTCATCTATTGGTTCTCTTGTTAGCTTCCATAGACAGTTTCTACTTTCTTTGGGATATAGGGGTGCAAATACTGTAGATATATAGTTGCTGTCGTAATATCTATTTAATTCTTTAAATACTAGTTTTTCCTCTTTACTCATTACCGATAATATATCTTTTTGGGATGCAAACGTTCCAAATACATCTTCTACACCGAAACCAAGATCTTCTATTAAAGATCCTAGTGCTTCGTATGTCATCTCATTCACATGGTTGCCAGCAGCTCCAACTTTAGGATCCCAATTAGGCGTACTGATAAAAGCCACGCCATCATCAGTAAGCCACTGTCTAATACGAATGAGTATGTTTCTAGCATGAGCTGGTTCTACATGCTCTAATACTTCAAAGCAAGTTACCATATTGGGACGTATATGAAGCCTGTCTGGTGATACTTCAGCAGCATCCGTATTACTCATTAAGTAGTACGGTTTCCAACTAGCATTCTTAAAGATCTCGGGCATTTCTAGCTTGGAAACATCCATAGCTGTATATGACCTTGGAGGGGTTCTGTTTACATAAAGAGTTTTAGCTAATGGTAATTCCTTGCCAGGTCCTACATCTACTATATCCGATGTTAACCATCTTTTCTGCTTGCGGATATAATCAGCAACATGACTCCAACGCAAACAATGCGCAATGTAATCTCTATGTATAAGTCCACGTTCTTCTGCCTTGTCAATTGATAAAAAGGTTTTGTCTATAGATCGTCCGTGTTTATTCATTATATTTGTATCCTATTCTACTAGTCTTTATAGGTATATGCTCACCACCACCTGGTAAAGCATAGATATAATGTCCACGACCTGTCTTTTGTGGCGCTGGCGGGAACCTCTCATCGTGCCACTCATGAACCTTTACTGGTAGTTCAATACCATTCCAAAAATAAGATTCTATCAGTCCTTCGTTTGTTTGTATGAAAAATCTGTTCTTCCGTTTTCCAACGCCTTCACTAGGTGCAAAAGCAAGTGGTGTTGGTTTTCTATCATATGGCATAGTTTTTCCTCAAAAAAAAATGGGGCAGAGCCTCTGGTAGAGGATGCCCCGGTTGGGCCCTAAATCAGAACGGCACGTCTTCTAACGGAGTATAGGTAGGTACGGAGGAACCCCCAATACTACCATTACCTTCGATATACTGAATATCGCGCAGCGAGCAGGTAACTCCCATATTACCGCCAGCCACATAAGGTCTAAAGACGACGTGCGCCCTGCATGTGGAATTATCCCATATGATCTCATCAACATTCTTACTAGCGCCAGCAGCATCGACAGCTTTAACTTCGAACTTAGTTTTAGCTTTCAATACCCAGCAACCCATAGACCAGTCTTTGCCGGTCTCATCTCCGTCTTTCAGTGGGTTGTGCCAGTCTTTAGCTTTGCTAACTTTGGGATCATTTGAAGCAGCTTCCATAATTTTCTTTTCAATTTCAACTGCATCAACTTCTTCTTTGCTAAAGCACATGGTAACACTGTAACTTCCAGTGTCTTGTTCTTGAAATTTTTCAGTTTCCTCAAGATTTGGAAATTTACATATAAACTTAGGTGTTTCATAGTACACATTGGCTGCATTTGCCATACTATATTCTCCCATTGTATTGTTTACAGAACTGATTCACGTTGCAATACCGGTCACATCTCATATCATGACCTGGCCTATGCTCTAACCTTAGTTTATCCTGATCTTTCTGGACAACTAAGAACTCATTAGCTTCGAATTCAGAATCAAAGAGTTTTACTGCTCTTGATCTTCCATCTTTCATTACCGCCCATTTCTCTTCTGTTTGCCACTTTTCTTCTGGTATACAGATTGGCTCATTAAAGAAATGTGCTTGTAATCTTTTCTCGATATAAACCTGGGTATTTAACTCGTCCCACATTGGAATCTCATACATCATTAATGCTTTGTCTGGATAAGATTTATTTGTTTTTGATGTTCTCTCTTCCCAGTTTCTACCTAATGCTGCTATGGCTAGACCTTTAACTTCCCAATCATTCTTTCTCATTAGGTCAGCTAACACATTAAGCTGGTTAACCCAGGATTCCTTAGCTCCTTTAATTAAGGACCAAGATGAAACAGTTTTGAAATCATACAATATTTTGCTTTGCATATCGTATACATCATACTGACCAGTAATTATATGCTCTCCATATTTATGGTATAACCTTTTTTCTGTAAGGATATTACCTGAAGAGAGGTTTGCAGCTTCTACTATGGCATGTACAGCACTACCGTAGATAGCCCATATTCTGTCAGAAACATCTTCTACGATTTCATCTCTGTGTTCTTTACGAAGCTTTAGAACTTGTGGAGAATCTATTAACTGCGTGGCACTTATATCCGAGGGTTGTGTACCCCTCGAATATGGATTGTACTGTAATAGATTACAGACCCAATCCGGATAAAAATGTTTATTCGTGTAGTTTCCCATAAATTTTCCTTGTAGATTAAAAATTTATTATATCACGCCCACTAATCTAAATTACACTTCTTTTTTATTCATTTTACTTGTTTAATCCGAATGCGCTTCCTGTTAATATAGCGCCAAAAGCTAGATGAAACAAACCACCATTCATTAAAGTGAACGGTGAATGCTGCCCTGTGAGCTTCTTCATTAGCTCCATCTGTACCATTGGTTCTGGCGTAGCATTAAGGATATCCATAAACTCGCTTATATCTGGCCTGTTAAGCCCATACCATATGGGTACAACCATGAAATCATAGAAACAAATAATCAAGTATACGATTAAAGCGGTCCACCTCCAATACATAGTGCTGCGGTATACAACACATTGTGAATCGCTTAACGAACACTTCTCCATTATCTAGCTTCTCGAATTTTACCAAAAATTTTAGCAGCTTTTTCGTAAATTTCTACAAACAATCTAGCTCTGATGATTACATAACCATCTTCAAACTTCATGTTTCTTTCATGCAGGTATACCATAGGTATTCTGTGCTCTGCCTCGCGCTCTGCTTGGTCCATAGCCTTATGGATCCAGTCAGGTAGTATCTTCCTATGCTTAACTTCAATAGAGAGGTCGTGGTGCTCTATATCGCGTCGACTTTCCCCGTTGCACCCTGTCCTTATACCGCCGAAAAGCTTCGCGGCCTGCCTTTCTACGTTTTTCCAGTTCTGTGTTCTCATGTGCATGCTCCCAACATTTTGTATAGAACTTGTCGTGTTTTATTTCGCACCCTGCGATTGAACACTCGATAAGCTCATATCTGTTAAAAAGGGGTTTTTTTCTGTCCGACATACTTTCCATAGAATTCTCCTCTTTCTGCTCCATGGTCGAAGAATGTCATACCATTGTGCTCATATTCTAAACCACAAGATGGTTCAAACCCACCATGTCTATTTTTGAAACACTCTAATGCAGCTAGTGGTTCTTTCTGCTCCGCTCCTTCTGAGCGTTCTCTCTCTTCACGCTTGTTTCTATGTACCATAAAGCCAGCATCAACTAAGTCTGTTAACTCAGATGCACCTTTAATATCATATTTACTAGCTCTCTTGTCTTCATTCTCTGGTTTTCTAACGTGAGCTACAAGGTGAATACATATTCCTGTATCTCTACATACGTTAGCCAATACATTAGCAAAGTTCTTTTGAGCAAGATACAGATTTCTTTCCTGTGCTCCAAGATTTACTTTCATTAATGAGTCGATAACAAACTGTGTTACACCTAATTCCTCTTGTGCATACCTAGCTGCAGCTATTAACTGATCTGCTCCACAATCTACTTCTCTAGTATATAGCCATAACTTCTTGTTTAACCAACACCAGGCTTCTTCAGCATCTTTTGGATCAGGGTATGGATCACCCGTTATTTGTCTAGCAAACCTTTCAAGCTGATATACCGGTGGTAATTCTGGTGACCACATTAAAACCTTTTCTTCACGAGAAGAATAATCACCGGTCATCAAATGTAACATAACCTGTTGAACTACAAGGCTTTTACCGTGTCCGTTCATTCCAGCCCAAATAGTAAGAGTATGAGGTAAGATCCTAAAATCTATATCCCATGGTAATCTACCGCCTGGTTTATCACTGGTATTTTGTAGGTGATCCATTGCCACATCAAAAAATTCTAATGGTGATTGAACATAAGACTTTTCATCACCTTTAAGATACTTCTGTATTTGTGAATCATCCAACTCCAGAGCTTTGGCTATTTCTTTAAGTCTTGTATTCATAATGTTTTCCAGAAGCTATCTTTACTTTTGAGCGGATTAGTTTCCCAGGTTCTATTCTCAAGATACTTTCTCATGCCTGGTACCCACTTACCCTCTTCACTAGTCCATGAGTCTGTTTCTTTGCGAGCTTCTAGGTCTTCAACAATAATGTCAACAAGAGCTTCATCACCAAACTCTCTCCACGTCTTCGAGTCGCGGGCGATTGTATTACGTCTATGTTCAGGATAAGCTGACCACACAGCCATAAACCTACTATTCTTTTTATTATTATTATTCTTTACACTAGCTGCGTTGCTGACTAGCTGGTCAGCTGCGCTGCTCTCCACCAGCTCTCCACGATTCTCCTCATACTGAGTATGTGCGTCAGCTTTTTCACATATTGTGTACAACGATGTAGTACCTGGTCGTGGTGTGATGTCTATGTAATCATAAGCTTTAAGATCCTGCATATAATTCTGGATGCTGCCCTTGGTGTACATAGGCATCATCAGCTGCAGAGCTTCCAAGTGGATCGGTCTTGTATTGGTTGTGCGACTACTACGCCAGGCTAGTATTGACATCAAGCATCGGAGTTGTCCCGCTTTGAGGCGCTTATCTCCGATAATAGTTGCGGGGAATATTCCGTATCTGTGTTTAATAGGTATTTCAGAGATGGATCTCTCTTCTTCCATTCAGGTATCTCCGTGTAATATCGAGTTGTTAAATCAAATGCTGCTAAATAGGTTATAACCCATTTAGGTGTTTTCCCTCCCATGAGCTCCAGCATCATCCTACAATGCTGGTAATGCTCATAGAAGAGGTCATAGTAATGACCATAAACAAACTCAGTCTTCTGAGTAGGTTCCATGGTATGGGTTGGGGTCATCATCATACATTCCCATTTCGGTTGGATTATCTATATATGCTACGTTAGTACTGCCAAATCCACCAGATCCACGCAGTGATTTCTCTGGAAATAACTCGTGTTCTCTGATTTCTTCGGGCATACTTAAAGCAATAGGAACTAAAATGAATTGCACTATCTTAGTATCTGGAATAATCCAAACATTTTTGTTGCTGGAATTGACTAGATGTAGGTGAATCTCCCCTTGATAGCCGGCATCCACAACACACGCTCCGACTATCAAACCGAGTTTGGTTGCAATCCCAGATTTGTTGAAAGCAATCAAAGCGAATCCTTCTGGAACACGAGCTCTTATCCCGCTAGGTATCTTTATTGATTCGTTTGGATCTAACCCTCTGCTATCAAAGTCTGTTGGAACAAAGAAATCTATTCCTGCATCAAGAGAGTGTGCTCGTGTCGGTGACTTCACTTTCCTGATCCTGCAAAACCTCAGTGTTGGTATTAACATTATCGTCTCCTTGATCGATAGTTACTGTAAACCAATGTTCTCTAGAATCTATACCATCATCTTTAGCCAATACAGATTCTGCCATAGCAAATATACCAGACAAATAAGCATCTACTCTTGTGCTACTCGTCCGGATCGTTATTAGGGACATATCGTTTTACCCCCATATAAAAGTCGTCAAGCCCTTGGATGTAACCGCAGACATCGACTAAATTATCCCGCTTGTGGTTAAAACTCTCACGGGACAGTTTCAAAGCTATAAGAACGGCATACATATCTGTGATAGGTATATCTCTGCCGGTCATACCCATGTAAATGAGCTTAGCTCTACCCATACTCTCAGAAAACTCACCATAATCATTATGATCTTGGTCGAGTCGTTCTACTACTATTTCGTTTGCTTCTTCTAAAATTGTCTTTTCCTTTTTCATCTGAACCCCTTTATGCATTTGTCGTCAAAATATTCTACTCTTTTGCTGATAGTTTCTAACGAATGTGAGCCATTTATAGCCTTGCTATCAACTCTAAGTCCCATTTGGTGCACATCTTTATGCAATATAAGACGTTCACCTCTTACTTTAACTGGGTCTCCCCAGAATTTCTTAGCTTTCATTATCATCTTGAAGTGTCGTTCATAGACATGGAATGAGCCAAGATTAAACGTAATATTACCTAATCTCAGATCCATTTCACCATAAGGATGATTAAGCTCGTTGAACATCAACTGTAGAATCATACCAGCACACCACATATCATTACAGAATCCAAATATCAGATCACTCGATCTCATATTCCATATTAAATGGATGTGATCATCTCTAATTAGAAACTGTATTGATGTAGTACAAGGATGATCCTTTTGATTGATATATTTATGACCATTAGCATAAATAGCAATCACTGCTCTTCTGCTTTCTGGATCCATATTCAACTCATTGACAATCCATTCCCACTGCTCACCAAAGATGTATATACCGTAGTTGCTTTCAACTTGACCATGTTCATCTTTGATGTCATCCCAAATAGATGCGAGTGAGCCTAAATTACCAACATTTCTGTCTCTACCCACATACCATAGCAACTCTGCTATAGCATACTTTTTGTTGAACTTCCTAGAAGGATCGCTGATACCCAATAATGTTGGATCAGTAAGAACCAATTTCTGATCTATTAACTCGAGAGTATCACCCATGCGGGTATCTATCAACTTACCATTTGTCAATAGATTTCTAGCTCCCTTATAATACAGCTGACCTAAGCTTCTGCCTATCATCATTCATCCTCCGGTTTGATCAAAAGAACATGTTCACCAGAATCATCAAAAAGCTCTTGCTTTTCAAATGTAGAATTTAATAGGTAACCAGCAGAATATATCAGAGCTGGTATATCTGCTTTAACGTAATGACCTAATCCCTTGTTCCATACATATACAGCTTTTGCTTCATTCAGTAATAATCTAATCTGGGTAGGGCCATCCATCTTCGTAGTTGGCCCAGAATTGTTTAACATCTCTGTCGTCGGTTGCATGTCTTGCTCCATGTGCATAGTCATCTTGGGTTTCATCCGACTTATCTGTCGGACGATAATATCTCATCCGGTCTCTATAACCGAAGGATTTATTATACTTTCTCGCGTACTTTGCTACTGGATTTCTGCGATAGGTTCTGCTCATCTTGTTTCCTCCTTGCATAGCTTATTAATGGCTCACCATGCATTTCTTCAAATAGACGCTCCCAAGTTATTCTCCTTTTTGGTGTCAGCTGTCTTTGATTACGCCAACAATAGCGTGCAAAATGTAGAATACGTTCTTCTTCTAAATTTGACATAAAGATTTTGTTTTAAAGATTGGTACCTTGGAATGAGTATACCTGAACTCACCCGTCTCTACATATTCCTTGAAGATATTGCAAAACACATCCTTTTCTTTGCAATAGTCATGGAATTGACAACTCAAGCAAGGTGGCTCAGGCATCTCATTTAATCTGCGAAGTAGTTTGTAAAGGTTCAAAACAACGGGTATGAAAATATCTCTATAACCATCCAAACTAACAACATAAATAATGGTATAGCGATACAAGCCCGTACCACAATTTCTTTTTTGTTCATCTGAGATATACCGTCATGTGGTTAGAATACTCTAACGGAAGGTCTTGTCTGAACTTTGCGAGTAATATCCTGTATCTAACGGCTGGTTCTAACTTGCCCATATCTTTGAAATTACCTGCATACTGTTCATATTTCTCAGGTCTTATTGATGCGTGCATTGCTGAGTATGTTCGATTACCTCTACCTCTAAGCCTAAACTTCCCTTGCGGGAAGTATCTAGCTAAGGCAACAGGTACATTCTTTGCGACTAGCCGTCGCGTGGCATATTTTCTCATGCAACTTTCTCCCTTTCATCTTGCTGTGATATATCCATCCAGCCGTTTTGCCAACCAGCTTTCCAACATTCCTGACATAGTTCATCGAGGAAATGATCAAAATGTCTCCTGAGAATAACTTCATCATCTATAACAGAAAGACCCTCGTATATCCCTTCCAACCGTCTCTGGATATTTTCTTTAACACCTGAAGGTGGTTCTTTTCCAACAATATGTCCACCATAGTAGGTAGTCATGACATGAGCTCCCGATTGAGTAGTGAATTATTAATTTTATCACGCCCAGAGCTTTCGAGTACACATCGTTGTGAGTCGTTGTAACCATCAGCTATGGCACAGAGTATCTTGTGGCTGCGTGACCTGATCAACTGGTCTTCTAAATCCATTTTTTTCTGTCGGCACAGCAGATACCATCCAGAATGATACGGATCTGATTTGACAAATAACATTGTTTTGCTCCTATTCTGTTTTGATCGAACCTTTTGTGATGTCTGCGACATAAGCATCACCTATATCCCAATTGCCATAAGTAAACGGAGATTTTGTTGCTACAAGCCAACGAGCATAAGGATTGCTAGCTTCCTTGTCCGGCCGCTGATATTTCTTCAAGACACGATATATAAACCCAGAGTGTGGGTTCTCCCATCTTTCATAGGGATCTTCTATCGGTCTGGTTTTGCCACATTCGTTTTTGGGGGGTTTAGTCATTATAAATACCTCTGTGGATCATCCGGCGATAACATGTTGTTTTCTTCATCAGGATCACCTGGCTCTCCTTCCCAGGCTCTATCCTCAGGCTCATCCTCCATTAGCTCTTGAGCTAGTACCAGAATGCAGTTACCTACAATCGGGTAGTTCAACAACCGTGAAGCTAGGATGTTCGTCGGCAGGTGATGTATCAAACCTTCCTCATTTACCAATGCTTCCATCTTTGGAAACTCGTGTGTGTGTGGAATACACTCGATGTAACCACCGACTACTTTTTGCAGACCCTTGAGGCTAGTGTCTGTGATTATATCAAACGGCATATCACAATCATCGTGGTATATGACAATACCCATACCTTTCATGTTACTTTTCATTGCTGTTCT
>Ga0209128_1002018_pt1 | contig 13425 bp, 14 predicted proteins | sample ETNvirnome_6_100_FD_184072 | JGI IMG/M metagenome (GOLD analysis project Ga0209128, IMG submission 184072) | Marine viral communities from the Pacific Ocean - ETNP_6_100 (SPAdes) (version 2) | ecosystem: Environmental > Aquatic > Marine > Oceanic | place: Pacific Ocean | collected 2013-06-19 | reverse complement strand
GATAGGGGTGATACAGAGGAACCACATTATAATCTTCGTACTTGTACAGGGACCCTCTCTTGTTAGTAATCCCAGACTTTTTAATAAGCATCTTCATAGCTAGATTACCACAAACAAACACCAACTTGGGTTTGTAGCTATCTATAGTACGAAACAAATGTTCTCTACAAATCTCCCTATCTGATGGGGTCATGTCAGCGTCTTTAACACTAGGACACTTTACAGAGGGAGAGAATGCATAGGAAACTTTAAGTGGGACTATAATATCTTCGATGAGATCTTTTGCTTGCTTTGGTAAGGGGATACACTTCCCATTATTTTTACAGGCGTAGGACTCAGTAACGAACAAGACATCTACGGGCTTAACACTCTTATAATCAACAATACAATGTTCAGACTTGTTGATCTTAAGAATGGAGCAACCCTCACATAGAGGATTGATACCCACTCCGCTCTCAGCATATAAATTATTAAGGTTCATGGCGAAACACTACATAGACAACAAAAGGTTTGAGGAATTGATCTTATTATACCAAACAGACCCAAGAAAACATGAGGAAGAGCTATTTTCTATGTTTGATCTGCTAATTCAGAATATACTAATGTCATATGGATTTGCTGTGGAGCTAGAGGACGCTAAACAGGATTGCTTTGTATTAATTCTTAGGACCATAGAAAAATTTAAACCAGAGAACGGAAAAGCTTTCAATTACTTCACTACAATTATAATGAATAATCTCAGGCTAATCTACACAAAGAATAAGAAATATAGAGAGAAGCTGGATGCTTACGAAGAACTGCTAAGAAATAAAAACAGTTAGGCATACCTTCTCATAGCTAACAACGCATACCCAACTATATCTTGATAAGGGTTCTCATCAAATGCGTCTGGGTCATTAGCTATGCGAAAAAGCTTATCTAGTATTCTGGCAATAGTAAGGAGATCACCGTACTGATCTACTTGGATGCCGTTAGGAAACATTTCCTCCAAGCATCTCCCACTCCTACCAAAAGAATCCCCATAAGCCTTCTGTTTCTCTTCAACTAGCTTACCTACCGTAGATCCTATATCTGAGTAGGTTCTAATAGAAGCCTTCTTCGTATACTCTCCTTCCATTACTTCTCCAAACGTAGTCGTCTATAAATGTCAGTTACATGGTCAGTGACGGTTAATCTCTTGTCCCTGCCTCTGCCCTCTAATACTACCAAGCACGGTGTCTTTTTTACACTCCAAATCACAAAACTATGTGGAGTGTCGAAAGAATTGACCACAGACAGGGATACTTTGGGTGGTTTGTTTTTAATAGCTTCCAATACATTATCGGAAACTGTGTCCCACAAAGAAGTAAACAGGATAAACTCCCTGTTGCCTCGCGTTCTTTGATCTTTGATTAGTTTATTTAATTCGTTCTCTTTTACTAAAGTTCTCAATCTACTTGCTCTTCAACAGGAGTTTCTACGGATTCTTCTTCTGGGATTTGAACATCCTCATCATTCTTAGCTAACTCTTCAGTGATCTTTGCAGCAAGGTTAGTCTCTAAAGTAGAGAGTCCTAAGAAGAAAATAGATTTAATAAAATTCTCCTCGCTGATCTGGTCTGGTTTAGTTTGGTTCTTAAAATTTGTGAAGGCAGTAGTTTCTTCCCTACTTAACTTAAAATTAATTTTCATACGGTTTCTATTCCTATGCTCAACTGTAATGGTCCAATCATTAGGAGATAGCTGACCTATATCAAAATCCTTCTCCTCATAATTATCTAGTGTATTATCTGACATAACCTATAATAGTACAGAAGGAGACAAACATGGAAGATTTATACAATTTAGATAATATGCGTAAGAAACCTAAGCGTAAGAACAGTAAGGCCAAAGGCTCAGCATTCGAAAGGAAGGTAGCAAAGCTTCTTAATGAACACTTTGAGACCACAGACTTCCAAAGAACTCCTGGATCAGGAGCATTTGCTACTACCCATAAACTACCAGATCATCTAAAGATCCATGGAGATTTGATAACTCCTAAGAATTTCATCTATACCATCGAATGTAAGAAGGGTTACAACGATCTGGATCTTTATTCCCTACTCAATCCAAAATCTAAGATCTATGAGTTCATCAAACAGACAGAAAAAGATGCTGACCAAGCAAATAAATCTGGATTAGTGTTGATGGCTCAGGATCGTCGTGCTATTATAGTATTAATTAAGCAAGATAGCCATATATGTAATCAACTAAAGCTTAATAACAAAAGAATAATATACATATTGAAGGACTATGCCTTAACAGCATTTAAAGATCTTTTAAGTGTAGATAGGTCTTTATTCTTTAATTAAGTGACTAAACATTAACTCTTGAACTTCTAATAGCTTGTTCATTATTTCTGTTGGAGTATATTCTATACTGTCATTAGTAGGTTTAGGGGGTCTATACTCTGTAGTACTTTGAGCTTCCTTACCTTTACCCCCACTACCAGTCTTATAAGATAGAACTCCCTGCCCACTTGGAATACTAAATTGTTGTGTATCAAATTTTATTTTGTCTAAAGCTAAAGGATTATCTGATCCCATAAACCCACCTAACACTTTTTTTATGGTTTGGTTTCTTCCTGTCTGGGTATATCTATCTTCCTTTGGAAAAATAGACGCATCCTGCGCCCAGTTCCTATCAAATCCACCCCTCATCATAATTAAAGCTGTTGTATGTTTCCACGATTCTATTCGTGCGTTGGCTTGAGATGCGGATTCACCTTCTTTCTTTGGGCCTAACCCTTGACGCAGACTCCCTAAGAATATAGCTTTATGTAACTTTCTGACTAGACCCTTCTTCTCCAGTTCTTCTCTAGCACTTCCTGCTCCCCCCGCTCCAATAAGAGTACTTATATCATCTTCTGTTATTTTTAAAGGATTTTCATCAGCCCCTATAGCAGCCCACAACTCTGCTTGTACTTGTGTAGGACTAAGAGATGGTGATTTACCATTCTGTAACATTTCTAAGTTCTGAAAGTGTTGATCCATAGAATCAAAGTTATCTATAACAGCATCTAAATGAGCGTCTGAACCAAACATACCGTCACCCGTCATACCAGCCATCCACTGCCCAGCATGGCTCTCTTGATAAGCAGTTCTTACCTCTGGGTCTGGGTCATTGATAGCAGTACGAAGACCATTTAATTCAGTAGACATCGTCTCAGAAATTTTATGTGGCCCAGGTTGTTTTCTGTAGTTAACTCTGTCTGTAGTATTACATTTCAGACTTTCATACCCTATGTAAACCTGTTCATCGTCAGACTCAACATTCCACTTCTTTTTAAATTCTTTCCATGCCTTTTTACCAACATCAGGATCTTCTTTAAGGGCTGTTTTAGAAAAACCACCTTCAACTAATTCTTTTAGGCTTACTGGGGTCTCACTAAACCCTCTAGCCCCTTGGAATTTTCTAGCTTTATCTTTATCTCGAAATAAATATACTTGATCTGATAAGAACCCATTGTCCCCAGCGAGACCAAACATTTGTCCCCCACCACCAACTCTATGTATAAAGTCTGCGCCAGATTTCCGTATAGGATCCTGCCTTAAGGTCATCATTTTTCTTGCAAAGGCTTCAAAACTTGGGCCTCCGAACGCTTCCTCATATTGTTCAACCCAGGCTTTCACACCTTCCCACTCATCAGTTAAAGCCCCACCAGCTTCTAGTGCCTCATCACTTATTGCTAATACTCTCCCTATATTATCACCCCACTTCTTCCTTAATGCTACATAAGCCCTCGCTACTCGTTGTTGTATATCTTTAACCTCGCTGGGAGTTTTTTTACCTGGAGTCTCTTGATCTATGGCTAGACCCACGGTGCCTAGTAACTCATCTGCCTGTGTGACCATTAATTGTAGTTGGTCTAACTCTTCAGTAACCTCTGTGGTAGCTAAGTTAGCTTTGTGTGCTGCTGGTGTAAGCCTATATGCCTCTAGTAAATCCTCTACAGGTATTTTAGAATCCTCACTGTCATCTTTATCTAATAATTCATTATATGTGATAAAAATATCTTGAAATGCTTTTTTACTTCTACTTTTAGGTTCTGTGGTGAAAGTAATCCAATTACCCTCACCTCCAGCGTTAAAATATAGGACCTCTTTCCAGGCACCACCAGACTTCTCCCTTTGTTTAACTAATTTTAAATTATCCCTCATATAATCACGATCATCTTGAGAGATATCGGATAAGTTCTTACCAGCAATATCCATAGCCTTTATCATCGCAGTTAAAGCACCTAAAGCTTGTACTGGACTAGCTTCAACATCTTCCTTTTTTAGTATACCAGTATCTTCCCACTCCCCCCTAGAAGCATTTTCAAAAGTGTGGTTTAGCACCCCAAAGATAGAAGTTTTTAATTCTGGGTCAAAAAAGGGATTATTAGCAACCCATTTTCCCTCTGCATCTACCTCACCACCCCTACTCATTAATTGCATAAGGTGTTTTCTAGCTTCTCTTTCCTCTTCCTGAGTTAAATTCCCTGCCTTTAGGTGCTTAGATAATGTTTCATTTAGAATTCTACCCTGTTCACTATTACCAAAATAGACTCCTTCTGGTGTTGCACCCTCTCCAAATTCCCCTGCCACCGCACCCCCTCCAAAAATATATTTAGATAAAGCATTTCTATAATCTTTTAATTGTGGTGATGTTGAGCAATTACCAAAAACAAGAAGGGTGGAATTAAATTCCCACATAATTCCACCACCACAGGGTTTACCATCTCCAACTTTCTTAGCGGGGGTACTGTCAGAGGTAGTAACCTTGGGGGTAGTAGTGGTATCTGATGGCTCCTCTACTGGAGTTCCTCCTTTCCTTAATTGTAACTCTGCGGGGAACTTACTAGCCGCTTGTATACTCTGATCAATTGAAGTTACTTTTTGTCCACCTAATTGTGCGCCAGCAAGGCTACCATCTATTCCAGGAAATATAGCCTCCAGTTCCTCTATAACTTTATCTTTAATTTTCTTTTCATCGCCCTCATCTTTTAAATCACCAAAGTTTGGGGCTTCTCCTGGCTCTCTGCTTGGTTCGCCAGCCCTAGATTTACCCTCCTTTCCTGTATATTCTTTAAGTAAATCAATAGAAGCACTAAACTTCCTCTTCTTAAGGAGGGCATAACTAGTAAGTAAATCGTTAAAAAAATCCATGGTAAAAGTAAAAAACCCAACCCAACCAGAAACACAGGCTGAATTGGGTTTTAAGTCTATTTATTATAGTTAGTTATTCTAGACAGCAGTTCCTTTCTGAAGAAGGAAGTCGTAACGGAAGGTTGCGTTTACTGTATCAAATTCGTTAGTGGAGTAGTTCTTCTCTGCTTTATTAAAAGCCTTCGGATAGACTCCTCTAAGTTCAACCATGGAAACTGGCTCCATCTGCCCATTTAATTCTAAAATTTCTACCTTAGACTTAAAGGACGCAGGAGTATTTAAGAAAGTAGAGGTCATCTCGCCAGTAGTAGGATCATAAATAGTCTGGAAGTACTTGTAAAGTTGCCACCCAGTCTTAGTTTTAAGTAAGTTATCAAAGGTTACTTCAAGCTCCCCAAAGGAGGGGCGACCTGGGTAGTAAACCTTATCATTAACTCTGTTAACTTCAATATCTTCCACGGAAGCCTGTAAACCAGCAACTTGCTTCGCAGCTAATGTCAGGGGCTTACTAAACCCTATAGGAACTTCAATCTCTGCTGGAGGATAAAAAGTTATCTCCCACTGATAAGCTCTGATAGAATCTAAATCTTGGGATATTGCTGGAAGTCCCTGCGTGTTAGTGAGATCTCTGTTTAATGCTTGTGAAGCGTAATAAGAACTTTTAGCCATAATTTAATCCTTTATATCTGTGCTGCTTGGTTAGTTAGGTTAAGTTCGAAGACAACAACTTCAGCAGCCTTAGTTGGCTTCATAAGAACTTTACACCATAATTCATTTCTGTCCACTCTTATAGGAGTATTAGTAGTTTCATCACAAATCACAGCGTAATCTACAAGACCTCTTCTCCTACGAATATCATCCATAAGAGGATCTACAACACCCACAATCTTCTCCCAGGTAACAGAGTCGTTAGGTTCAAACACAAAGCGTCTAGTAGAAGCAAGCAGTATCTTTCTTACTTGAATCATAAGCCTTCTAACATTCACTCTATCCAAAGCAGTAGGATCTCGTTGAGCAGTCCTCTGCCCAAATATCATTATCCCCTGTTGAGGGAAATTGACTATTGGGTTGATAATATTTCCACCACTGTACATGGAGTCTCTATCGCCCTGGTTGACACTTATCTCCACATCGGTAGGTTTAGTCAGGGCACCACGGGAAACGCCAGCGGGGGCAAACCAGGGGTCTCCTACCTCGTCTGTGTAAGCCATCTGCCTCACAGCGTAAATAGCGGGGTCATACCAGCGATCCTTGGCAGAGAAAGTGTCATATGTTTGCACCCAGGGCCAGTATACCGCAGCATAATTACTTGCTAAAGCTCCAGTTCTTTCAGTGGACTGTCCATTGGTCCAATCTATAGCTTGTTGTACCGTATTAAGCCCATAAGGGGGTGATACAACAGCTAAAAAGTTTTGTGAATCTTGTGCCAAAGTAACAAGATTATTTTGTACATTTTCATCACTGTTTCCAGGGACTATTCCTATAGAAATATTCAAGGTATCATCATCTAGAGCAAAGATACCTGATTTACTTACACTATCTCCTATTATATCAGCATTATCTTGAGTACCATTATCTCCACCAGCTAACGGGAAAGTTCCATGAATAGGTTTTACAAATCTTGCGTTAGCGGCGATCTCCTGCGTGGGATGTATCATATTCACTGTTTGGTCTATAAAATCATTTAGATAATTATAAAAGTTTGCCATTGCTGTTACATTATAATCCGCATCTTCATACTGGAAGTATCCTTTAATATATTGAGAGATAGGATCAACGGTTCCAGTATTAATTACATCTTCTGCAAAATTAGGAGAAGATAATAAAGAAATTTTATAGGACTCCGCGACAGTCCCATTTCTATTTACTTGAACATTTACATTTTCCCCACCAGTACGGTTAACCTCCATGGAGTACCCACTAGTAGTACCATCAGATTTAATTCCTTCATTGTATCCAACTCCTGGGTAAAGACTCTTCACCTTGTAGGACAAGCTATTAGTACCCGTAGCTTTTATATCCCATCCCTGAGTTTCTACTGTCTCGGAAAGTGTAGGAGGAGCCATTCCGTTGACATTCACAGCCCCTAAAGCAGCTAGTTCTTCACCCACCGCTCTAGTAGGTGCGCTAAAAGCAGAAACGGAAAGCTTTACGCCAGATCCAGCCAAACCAGCAACAATAAAACCTCTCTCTATACCACCAGTAGGTCCAGTAGGATTCTCTACAGGATCGTAATAAGATGCCACATCAGCACCATCTAATGATCCACCAATAATCTTTTTAATGGCTAAAGCCTGATCATAACCAGTAGCAACTGTGCCAGCAGGAATATCAAACGATTTAGGAGAAGGGAATCTATTTGTTCCATCTACAGTAACCTGCACTGAGAGATAAAGATCATTACCGTCAGTCTCCCCGTAATTACCAGCCCCCACTTGGACAGCAGGACAAAGACCCAGAAGTACATTTGTTTCTGCATCAGCAGCAGTAGACCCAGAACCTCTAACAAAATATAAAGAGTTAGTAGTTTCCAGTATTTCTAAAGCACCTTCCAACCCCTGTCCAGGGATATCTTCAGTTGGTTCACCAAACATCTGTACCAACCCTTCCTGAGAAGTAATTAGGGTAGCCTTGTTAACGGGACCTTGGTTAGCGAACCCAACAATACCAACAACGGATGGATTTACTGAGGTAGGATAGTTACTTATATCCTTTTCAACAACATATACTCCAGGACTTACAAAGTTAGCCATTTTTATTATCCTTATGCGTTAGTAATCTTTAAAACTCTTCTTTTTGCTAAATTCTTAACAGTAGTGGTTAAAGCAGAGTCAGGGACAGCAATAAACTCTCTAGGCGAGAGCCATTTTCCGATAGGTCCCTTGGGACCGTTGATAAATATTTGCATTCCTGTGTAAGAATCATTTTTAATAACTTTCATAAGTATTCTCCTATCTTTATTTATCATTCACAGCGGATTTAAGTGTATTATTTTTTCAAGAAAGCCAAATCTCCGACACTACTTTCTCTATTCTTCCCGTAGAGGTAACTTTGAACCTTGGGCTAGGGATATATAGTTCAGCCTCAATAGAAAAAGATTTCCTCAAAAGTCTATCCTCCCTATCTCCATCCACTAAAGTACTACTATTACTCTCGTCCTTTAAAAAGATCTTTAAGTTATCACTAAATGGAGTAGCTATTTTCAGACTGGGGTTAAATTTAACTCTTATATTTTGTGAAATTTGATCCATGTCTTCCATATACTTTGTCCATAAGTTAACAGAATAGGTTATATTCACAGGCACATCTGATCTAGAGATTATTCTTTCTGCTCTTTGTATATCATCATTCCATTCTGTAGATTGGATTAATACATTATCATATCTCCTTCTACCCTCATCACTTTTCGCTGTAAGCTGATGCACGGTAATAATGGGAAGAATCATATTATTTTCTTGAAATTTCTTAGCTACTGCTCGTTCAGGAGCAGAATGAGTAGCCTTTACTCGTATTAACTTGTTTTCTCCATCTAGATAATGAAGCATTCCAAATGTAGAAATTAAGGATCTAATAACTTCTTTATATACAAAAGGAGACAAGGTGGCATTGTTAGTAGCTTCTTGTATGAAATTATTCCATAAAGTATTAGAACTTCTAGCATCCTCAATAGGGGGAGGGGATCCTTCTCCCCCAGTAGTGTCAGCCCTTAAAGAAACAGTACCTTCTATAGTCTCCGTGCGATCCGAAGTGTAACAGATTATCTTAACTGTACGAGTGGAACCACATCCAACGGACATATCTAAAGAAAATGCGCTATTAGATTGCCCGTCAATAGGCATATCTGTTACCGCATCAGGGTCATCAGTAGTCCAAAAAGGACCCGTCCCATAGTCACCACAACATTGGCTCTTGGGATCACAGCCAGTCTGCCCATGCCATATTTCACAAATTTCTGATATATCGTACCCATCATCCTCCTCCCAAGAAATAGCCTGTTTATAAGTACCATCCAACCCTGTTTGATCTGCTGGTCTACATAATGTCCCCACCTGGAAATTACCAACTAAGGTTGCCCCTATAGGATTACAATCTCCTCTCTTTAGCACAATATCATTACCACCAGCGAACCATAGCTGGTATTCCCAATTACCAATAATTTTTCCAGGACTATGATCTCCTGTGGTACGACTATAAGATACTGTAGGATTAATCTTCAAAGATCTATTTTTACTTTTTTCTACTGTATCAAATATAACCTCAGGAATAGTCTTCCCTGTATATACATCTTCTCTAATCGTCAATGTTTATATACCCCCCTAGATCAGGACTTCTATCGGGTACATCATCATTAAACATTTCCTGAGTATCACGAAGAAGTCTAGCGGAGCAAGCCATATGGTAAACCCCATACAATTCAAAGCTATCCTCTTGAACCTCATACACTTCGTATTTCTGGTTCTGAAACCTAGGCTGGATAATATCACCCGCCTTGGGCCTTTCATGTATACGCTGCTCTATATAAGATTTATTAAATATAAAAATCTGTTCATTTTTAAGTTCTAACCCAAATTCCGATAGGGTTTCCTCTAACACTGTAGGATTATAGTGACCATACACAAGAATAGGTTCTACATCTATAACTTTATTCCTAGTTTCCATATAAGTTTCATCATAATCTTCATTCATTCGAAACTTAAAATAAAATAACTCAGAACCACCTAGTCTGATGATCTCGTCATCAACCAAATTAAATAAGTTAATATCATTATTGGTTTGATCAAATAAACTAAGCTCTGTGCCCCCCAGAAGTTCTGGGAGGGGAGGCATGGGTGTGGTTACTTTATAGTTTTTAGACATTAGTAGGTAGTAAACTTCGGAGGTTCTTCAATCTCTGTTATTAATTCTTGATGAAGTTTTTCTTTATCTTGATTACCCTCTTGTATTAATGCTTGTCCATTCATTTGGGCTCCCCCAGCAGGACCAGGAATTACAGCATACTTACTTCTTATCTCTCCAAGCAATACTTTGGCACAGGCTAAAGTATATTTTTGGATCCAGTTAATATATGCAGGGGGCATACTTGTACTATCAAAAGCTCTATATTGTACTATAACTTCTTCTGGAGTAACAGAGGGGGGCGGGTAAAGCTGAAGATATTTACCTCCTATAATATCCCAAGTACCATCTTGACCAAGTATCTTCCTGGTCATCTCCATAGTAGATTGGAGAAGGTAGTAATCTCCAATACTAAAGTTATTAAAAAGATAATTGTCTTGAAAGTATTTTAGAAAAAAGTCAAATTCAAGTGTCCCTGCCTGAGACTGAATGCTTAATAAAGTTTTCTTATATACTACATTAAAGACACTTTTAAGAATCCAAGGGGGCAAAGCATACATATTAACTCCAGCCGAAGCATCAAATACTACCATTTGATTAGCCCAGGCAGGAGCATGGTAGTCTAACTTAGTAATAGACTCGTCTATACAAGTTTTAATTTGGTAAGGGGTAAGCTCTACTCTAACAATAGGATGCCCCATTCTAGCTAGAACAAAACTATTAATTATTTCTTCAAAACTATTAAACTCAACTCCCCCCGCCTCAGTAGTTTTATTAAGGCTATCAGGATCAATTAGGCCCTGTGGCCTATTATCAAGCATATTATTAGAAGTGGGGATTTTAGCTCCCGAGTTCCCCCATCCCTTCATTATCGGGCTTCCTATCATTGCCATTATCTATAGTCTCCTTGGGCTTTTTCTTAGTATACTTTCTCTTAGTCTTGTTCTCTTTAATGTTTTCATTAACAAGTTTTAAATATGGATGATCTATGCTTACACTAGATGATATAGTTTGTTGAGGTCTTATCTCAAGTATATCAGAGCCAGAATAAACTAACATCTTAAATCTGCATGTGCTTTTGTAAGTATACATTTCCTATATTATATAGCCTTAAAAGAAAAATAGGGTGGAGAGTTTTTCATCTCCACCCCATGTTAATTATTTGCTACGGAGTTATTTAGACATCACTAGCAGCATTCTGTGTCCATCCACCAAGTAGACCATTAGTACCCGCAAAGCGAATAATGCGATAGAATCTAGACTCAGGCGTAATAGCAGCTTTGCCATAACGAGTGATCAGACCCTTTCTGGGCTGGAAGGTGTTGGGATCAACGACTTTCGGCAGACCTTGGAGAGGAATGTACGGAGCGTACACATAACCAGCATCCATGGGACTAGAACCTTTGTACCCCATAAGGATTTCGTCCTCTGGGTACAGTGGATCAACATAAAGATCATAGCGACCCATAAACTTACCAACATGAGAAATACCATTCTTACCCATGTTAGTAGGACCATCAGCACGATCAATACCACCTTGCAGTTTAGCAGAAGACTCAAGAAGAGACGCAACTACAGGAGCGCAAAGAAGCCAATTGCCAGGACCACGGTGAGTAGACTTATAAATATCCTGTGAAGCAATGTTAATCAAAGCCAGCAAGTTAGCATAAGTATCGCCAATATGACGAGGAGCAAAGTTCAAAGCAGAGCTACCCCAATCAATAAGGAAAACATTTTTCGTGGAATCTCCACTTACATTCCCTGGCATGGTTCCGTTATTTTGGAAATCCCCAAAATCAGAATCATTAAAAGTTTCTGCATTTGTCGTATTACCAAATCCTCCGAAGTTATTAGAGTTGCCCCAATCAAGGTTAGATCTGTTAAAGGGAGACAAAGCACCCGTAACATCATAAGCAATCATGCGAAGATCTTCGATAAGTTCACGGTCAATTTCAAGGCGAAGTTCAGAACTAAGAAGCTCAGTAAGTTCGCGTTCAAGATCCATGTTGTGATAAGCCTTAAGGTCTTGAGAAGCCTCAAGAGTCCAAAGGGCTCTCATCTTACGGGTACGAGCGACAACAGGCTGTTGCTCGATGTGGAAGGTCATGTCGGGAATACCAGTACCCGTCAGAAGCTCGCCAGCACTCATGGAGAATCCCCAAGTAGCCATCGGGTTAGCTACCGAGGAAGCTGGGAAGTTGGCAATTTGACCACCGTATGTAGCCGAAGGATGCCCAGCCTGTGTACCAGTAACGTTCAAATCTGCTACAGTGTATTCTGGGTTTCTGTTAGTCCACATATCTTCACCAGGACCACCTATAGCAGAGGTTTGCATCCCACCCCAAGTAAGGTTATACTTACTATAGAGAGTTCTAGTATTCGTACTGTCAGTTCTATCAGAACCAAGGTAGAAAATTTGTGAGACTGGGCCGCTCATTGGTTGAACGCCACATAGCTTATTAGCAATCAGTTCAGGGAAGACTCTACGAACAAGAGGGAATGCGAACTTCTGGAAAGTACCAAGCGATTGAGTAGTAGTCGTAGCTTCATCGAGCTTTTCAGACACAATAGCTTTCGCTTGGTTTTCAAGAAGTTGAGCAGTAACTCTCTTAGTGTAGGAATCCTCGATATCCTCCAAAACGGGAGACCACTTCTCTAAAGTGGCACTATCCGCTCCAGGTTCCATAATTTCAGTATCAATCATAGGAATATTCCTTATCAGTTTTTAGTGTTAGGCATGAAAGCCATAACATCTTCAGTTAAGAACGGATTCCCTTTAGTAAAGTTGGGCTGCTCGTCCTCCACAGGTGCATCCACATTTTCAGTAATAACAATAGCTTTCTCGGTGGACTCGAAATTACTACCTAACTCTTCTTCAAGGGTCTTGTTGGACTCCTGAAGTTGAACAACTCCCTCGTTTAAAGCCACTACTTTATCTTCAAGATTAGTAATAACTCTTTCTAAACGAGAATTTTCTTTGATAGAGGAGGCCAGTTCTTGGACGAGAACTTCATTATCGCTCTCCACCTTTTGAACATCCTCATTAACTTTGTTAACTATCGGGTCAAGATCATCTCTTTCGATTTCAAACGAAAGGACAGTCTTAATATCCTTAAGGGCTTGAGCGTCACGATAAATCTCATGGGACTCAGAAAGCTCGTCAAGAGCAGCCTCTTGGATAGTATCCATTTGATGACGAAGGAATGCGTGAACTTTATTCGTAAGCATATCCATCTCTTCATCAAGTCTTTCGGAAATAATATCTTGCATAACCTTTGCAATCTCCGAAATAAGCTCCTCGCTCATTCCTTCGGGCAGTAAGTCTGCAATATCTTTTACTTTGTCTGACATAATTAAGTCTCCTATCTGTTTATATGTATGTACTCTACTAAAGTAGAGGTGTTTTTTAATATTTTTTGTTC
>Ga0209128_1002014_pt1 | contig 13441 bp, 18 predicted proteins | sample ETNvirnome_6_100_FD_184072 | JGI IMG/M metagenome (GOLD analysis project Ga0209128, IMG submission 184072) | Marine viral communities from the Pacific Ocean - ETNP_6_100 (SPAdes) (version 2) | ecosystem: Environmental > Aquatic > Marine > Oceanic | place: Pacific Ocean | collected 2013-06-19 | reverse complement strand
TTTAACTCCTGGAGTAACAATTAAAGAATCTAAAAGTTTATCTATAACAATTCCCCTTTTAATTAAATTTTGTGAAGTAAGAATATCTTCTTCTTTTGCAGTCATATATTTTATTTCAAGTTTACCAGAATGCAATGGACTATCTTTAGAATAAACTAATCCTTTACTGGGTAAATCTATAACTTCACTTGGAAATTTCTGTTCTTGTGCTTCAGCCATCTTTTTATCTCCTATACTTTTACTGATCGTCTAAACCAGCCCAACCAAAAACGCTCTTGTTCAGGTCTCTTTATTACAAGTTTTGCAAATCTTAAAACTCTATATGCTCTAACCCGATCAACTTCTAAATTTTGAATACTCTTTATTGTCTTAGACCCTATTTTACCATCCACCTTTAAATCTGCTCCTTTACTATTTGCTGTTCTCTGTAATACTTTAATAGCTCCAGAAATACCAAAATTTACACAACAATCAAAGTAAATATATCTTAATCTAGGGGGTACTTCATCACACTTTCCTACCCGCCAATAATCTTGATGATATATTTTTTTAGCTTGATCTAACGTTAAACTTTTTATGTCAACGTTCGGATACGCTCTTTTACTAATGCCATATTTAGTTTCCCCACCTCGATCGGTAGGATCATTAACATAACCGCCTTCGTGATCTAAAATCTTTTCAATTATTTCATTAAAAGTTGTTAGTTGTTCTGCTGACATAGAAACCTCTTAAGTGTTATAACCTTTATAAAACCTTCTAATACCTATATTAAAAGACCAGTATCCAAAAATCTGCTCTCATAGTAACCGATATCTCAACCGCCTCAGAAGCATCAAACGACATATCTCCAAAATTTGCAGCCGTAATCCAGCAGCCTTTACCACTCCACTCCTCAACAACATCGCCGGCCGGTCCCAAAACGTTAAAAGAAATATCTTTTTTATAAAAATCTGAATATCCGTCGCGACCAGTTACTGATTCGTGAGATAATCGCACCCACTCCATAACAGCTTGAGCGGCTGAAGGAACAATGGGATCATATAAAGTTAGTTCTATTGGTTCCCAAGTTGCTTTTCCTTTAACATAGCGTTTAACATTCATATGATGAAGCTCTACTTCTTCAAATGAAATATTGGGCCTATTTATTCCCTTAATTGTATAGGCTGGAATGCCCTGTATATTCATAATAAATCTATTCTTGAGCTTTGGCTCGAAGGGGGTAAACATAATATCTTGGGGTTCTAGCAGATCAGCCATTTACAGTCTCCAATTTTTTAAATCTAAGTTTATCACATTTCATATATCGTATATAAATATGTAAAAACTAAAAAAATTAGTATATCTTTACCGTATAATTTTTTACAAACTCAATAGTACATAATAAATTTTTAATAAAAAAAGAGCCATAAAATGACTCTTTTTATTTAATACGTATACTTTACTTCTTGTTACGCCTCGAATGTTGCTCCCGTTGGTTGAACTGTAAAGTCGAGAATAATAAATTCGGCAGTTCTAGTTGGTTGTAAGAATAATTGACCATATAATATATTCCTGTCTACTACATCAGGTGGATTATTTGAATCATCCATCACGACTCTGAAAGCGGTCAGCCCCGAATTAGCTTGAACTTGTTCTAAATATGGATTAACAATATTTAAAAATCGAGATCGAGTTGCCTTACTATTTTGTTCAAATACCAAGAACTTTGATGTAGAAGCAACAAACTTCTTAACTCTAATTAATAGCCTTCTCACATTAATTCTATCTAAAGCAGAAGCCTTTTTCTGTAAAGTCTTTTGACCGTAAACTGTAATACCCTGCCCCGGAAATGTTGCAATTGGATTCACATTTGATTCATAAAGAGTGTCTCGATTTGAATGTGTTAATTTTCTCTCAACTTGAACTGCTGAATCAACTCCACCTCGGTTTAATCCTGCAGGAGCAAACCACGGATGCGCTACTTTATCATTAAATGCATATACACCACCCATAATAGTTGAGGGTGGCACCCATACATTTTTACCAAGATCGGCGTCAGATATCTGTACCCACGGATAATACATTGCACCATAACTTGAATCTCTTGTTTCAGCTTGAGTAGCTGCGGTCGTTAAATTAGAAGTATATACAACTGGATCTGCAATGACGAAGCAATCACCGCGCGCTTCACACATGTCAATTGCTTTTGATATTAATGCAGAACCTCCGGTTTGAGCTGCAATTACACCAGGCATTAAGACTAAATTAATATCATATTCATCTTGATTACCTAAAAGGTTAATCGCATCTTCATAAGCTGTTTTTCCTTGACCTGCGGTCGTTAAATCAAACCCCTGTGAATTATTCGCATCACTTGAACCGTCAATGGAATCATAAAAAAGATATGGGTTTGTATTAGTCCCGGGAACGTTTCCTAATGCATCGAACCCAGCAAATCCAACTGATCCACCAGTAAACGAACCACTATTTAATCCTGGCAACGATCCTGTACCGTTAGCATCGCTAATATTACCATTTTCATCTAGATAATCAACTGTATTAGCATTAACTTCGACTCTAACAAATTTAGATTTATTTGGATATGAACCACTTAATTGTAAATATGGATCTGTTGTACCGGAGCCTCGAAGAGACCATACTTGATCACCAATTACTTTTGAAATATAATTACTAGTATTAGGATCTAATGATAAATTATTCCACGATTCCAATGTTTGTTTTCTTTTAATATTATCGCTGCCGCGTCTAATTAAAAGAGTAAATGTTCCTTTTTTTGGATTCTGACTTGAAATTTCCCATCTTAAATTATCTTTTGATCCAGAATTAGTTAAAACATTGTTTGTTCCAAGGCCACCACCCTCATATCCACCTGTTCCTGCTGTGCTATTCATCGCTGCACCATCAGCTAATGTATATAATGTAAATGATGCCATAGAAGCTGAATAGCCAGTATCGGATTTAGATCCTGTAGAATATGTTCCATCATATTGTCCCTTTGGGACATACGAACTTGCTGGGCCATAAGCGCCATCAAGAATCCTAACAACAGTTAAATTTGAACCGTACCTCAAATACTCTTTAGCTGCATGTGAAGTCAGGTATTGATAATATGAACTACCACTTTTAAATGTATCACCAAATCTTGCTCGATATTCTGAATATGTTGTAACTACTGTCGGTATTCCCGCGGGACCTTTGACTGTGGGCCCAATGAGAGCGGCCCCTATTTCTCCAACAGCTGCTGGTAAAAACGATTGATCTATTTCATTCGTAAATACACCAGGGCTGATTACTTTTTCCGATGACGGCATGTTAGTTCTCCAAAAAATTATAAAGTTATACTAAAAAAAATAGTTTTATATACTAATTTCAGTTATAAATATAACTAAAAAAGATCAAACTTAAAAAAAAATAATAAGTTATTATAATTTATTTGGCATCCGGCTTGTCCGCATCCTCATCAACTTCACCCGTATCTGACGGAGTAAATGTTCCAGTTTGTGGATCTAATACACCATCACCATACTTATCATTAACCCCCTGTATGAACTCTTGCTCTTCTTGTTGAGTTGCTTCAAATTGATCTTTCAAATTTTCTTCTGTAACGCCCAGATCAGTAAGTTGATTTTTCAATCTCATCCGCACAATATCCACTCGACCAAAACTCATTTGAATATTAACATATCGCTGTTGAAAACCACTTATTTGATCAAGTTCTTCTTGTGTAAATTTAATTTCATCTGCCATTTTTAAAACCTCCTTAATGGTTTAATATTATCATATATAAATATATATAAATTAAAAAAATTACTGTTTTTTTATTTGATAGTCAGTGGCATTACCCTCAAAACCAAATGTAACTTTAGCTGGAGACATAACTTTGGTCATCTCCGCTGTTTTTCCAAAAATATTATCAGTAAATTCAGGAATCATATATGCCTTAATTGAAAGAGATAATTCATTTTTAATTATTCTTTCACCATCTACTGGCATTTCTGTTGCATCGCTTATACTTCCATCTAATGAAGATAAAAATTTATAGCTTGTTGAATCACCAAAATAAGTCTCTAAATGCTCTATCCATAAATTATTAAGACTATTCATTTGTTCCATATAACTAGTTAACATAATAACTGAATAATTACAGATAACAAAATCTGGCATACCAGTCACAATATATTCTTGAACAGGATCTCTATCTTGTTGAACGGCAAATCTATCATATCTATTTGTTTTAGACCACTGATTAGATCTAGTAACTTTAATAAACTCGCCCTTAATATCATGATCAAAAGACAGCGGCATTGTATCATTAAAACTAACATCAGTTCTTCTAATAACCATTACTGGTAAAATAATTACATTATTTTTATCTCTCAATACACCATTTTTTCTAACGGCCTTCCACCGTTCCTCGTTTCCATATAAAATAGGAACCTTTATAACTTCTCCCGCCTCTTTAACAACTGGTTTCATTATATTTTTAATGTGATTTATAACAGACTCATCAATGTCTTTTAATGTTATTGTAAAACCCTTTGTAAAATCTTTACCTGGAACGGTTGACCGCTCTTTATTTCCCACTGTAACTGATCGCAAACTGCGCTGTTGCGCGCGATTTATATTTTCTTTTCTAAGTGCGTGGGGATTAGTAATAGTTTTTACTGACATTATTTATTCCTTAACGCTCGCAATTGAGCTACTTTATTATTAACTGGTCCTTTATAGGTCTGAGATTTAACTGCAGTTTTATCAACATTACCTATAGCTATTTCTCGCTTTATATCTACCTCTACCACTTTTCTTTTAGGTATTTTTACTTGGTCGGCCATCATTTTCGCAGCAATTGATGTCGCCAACTCACTAACATCAATATTTCCAGTAGTATTAGTATACGGTTCTTCATAAATAGAAGTTAATTTTGCATTATTTGATTCCTTTATAGGTATCTTTACATCTTTTGATTCATAACTTACGTCATGCATTTCTTTTTTTATAATAATTTTACTTGTTACTAATGGTTGAACTGACATTTTATACCTCCCACCTAATCATAAATTGATTTAAATGGTTCTGGCTTTAACCATATACTTCTATCCTCAAATGACTCTAAAACTTCCGATACTATATTTCTCTTAAGAGTTTTTTCTATACCAGAGGTTCCGGGATTTGAATTTACTTCAAGCATAAATGGTGGTTCATTTTCTCTATCTTCAGAAGGTATAAAATCTACTCCTACCCAAATTCCATCAACAACTTTAGCAGCTTTAATACATTCATCCGCTTCTAACTTTGTAAGATCAAAAGGAAGTGTTTCTGACCCCTGTGAATAATTACTTCTAAAATCACCTGGGATAACCTCTCTTTTCATGGCCCCCAAAATTTCTCCATGTAAAACATGAACTCTAACATCATATGATGTTTTGATATATTCTTGTAATAATAAATCTACTTTCTTATCTAATTTAAAGACTAGTTGTGTTGTTGCCATCAATGATCTTTCACTCTCTATAAATAAAACTCCAACACCTTGAGTTCCAGAAGAAGTTTTCATAATTATAGGATATTGTGTTTCTAATCTTTCAAAGTCATTTAAAACTGTTTTATCATTTCCAACAAGAACTGTTTTTGGCTGTCTTAAACCATTATCTGCAAAATATAACATACTTAAATACTTGTCAGCGCAAATTCGTTTACAGTTACTCGGATTTACACAAAATATTCCACCCCGTTCTAAAGAAATAATTTCGTCTAACCAAGACATTTTTTTAGTAGCATCAGCTACCTCTTTTACTAAAACTAAAGTATTTTCTGGATCAATTGCAAATCCATCTTTATCGTCTGCGTTATGAATCGTTATTGCGCCATCTTTTTTAATAATATATGCCCCATCCATTTCAACCATATAATATTCAGACGATATTTTTTCTACCTCAGGCTCCCATCTTTTTTTAACATCTAAATCATCTGGATATTCGGGATCATAGTGGAATATAACAACTAAACGATATTTATCTCTCATCTCATCTTCAAATAATATATCTTTTAATTTAATCATCTTGGTCTCTCTTCAATTTGTAATCCTGATAATCTCGCCCTATTAGCTACTGCTTTAATCATATGTTTAAATGCTTGATGTCCTGCTATAAGTTGGGGTTCCGTTACAGCATTAATCTCCCAATAAATATCATTCCAATCAACAATATCGCCCATTTCTGGATAAAAATTTGCATCTTTAAGGGTAGTTCTATGAAAATATAATTCTAAATTAGCATTCATATCTGGCCCAAAATCATTTTGTTCAATTGTTGGTTCTTCAAATGAAATTAAACAGTTTACACGAAACCCCTTATCAAAATATTTTGTTGAAGATTCCCCATATAAATTTTCTTCTGTATTTTCAACTGAAACTTTATATATGTCAACATATTGTGATAATATATTATCAATAAGCTCTTCATTAAAAGAATCTATAAGATCTATCTCTTTCTGCGGGACAAAAAAGGGTCTAGTTGCCATTTTCTCTTACCCGATATAAATCTGTAAAGGAGACCTTGATAACACTTGTTGATTAGCTTCTGCAGTATCGGCCTCAGCTCTAGACCTCTCTGATAATGTAACGCTATCAAGAAATTCTTTAAGTTCAGTTAATAAATTATCCTTTTCCTCGCGGCCCTCAGCTTTAAGCGACTCGCCATCCATAGTCATTTCTCCATTGGGGAGTGGTAAAGATGAGTATTTACTTCTTATTATACCCAACAGTTCTCTAGCCAAAGCTAAAGTAAACTTTCTAACCCACTGCCTACCCGCTGAATTTATTTCATTATAAGTAATAAATTTATAAGGAGTATTACTGGGATCGGATACTTTATAAGTTGTATAAGATTTAGATATATCAGCAACATCATTTCTAACATAATAATCAAACCAAATTTTATCCCCAGCATCGGTACTTGCCGGTCTGGGAAATATTTTAAGAACATTATTAACTATATGAAATGAATAAGCTGATTTTCTAACCAAATCGTTAGTTTCAATTGCTTGCGCTCTAGATATATCATATGAAATTGGTCTCATTGTATATGTTATAGCGGGTGCTACATTACCAAGACCAAAGGCATCTAACATCTGCCTTTGCTCAAAACTTCCCGCAAAGGGATCATAAAATCTAGTAATTGAAGCCGGACCTTGATTATAAACTCTTTGTATAATAAGTCTATTACTGCTCTCAGATACTGCTGCCCAATTACTTAAATTATAATCTTGTTGATCTTTAACTAATGATATTGAACCACTCTTTAAAGTGACATCCCCACCAACCACCGCTGCTTGACCATACTGATCTGATAACATAAAAGTCGTTCCCATATGTGGGTGGGTGGGTTCATTACTTCCCGTAGTTAAAGACCCGGAAATTCTATTACTCGACCCGTACTGATCCCATAACCAGTTTTTCATATTATAATTATTTATATGCAATGAATATTCTGATACTGCTTCTTCAAAACATGCCCAAATAGATCCACTATATATTTCTAATTGCATAACTGGAAATCCCAATCGCCGGGCTACCCATTTAGTTACTGTAATGCTGTCAGCTTGAAATGTAGAATCATTGTCATATATGCCATAGGGAGTACTTCCGCTAGCATTTAATGTCGGATCAACATATACATAAGCAAATTTTGACATTTAAAATCTCCAATATTATATTATAGTTGTCTTATATAAATATAAAGATTAATGATATAGATGAATAAAAAAAGGCCGAAATAAATTCGGCCTTTTTTATTAACTTTAGTCTAGCTTAAATTAAACAACATCCAAGCTATCAACGTAGATCTTACCATAAAATTCAGGTCTGATCATCTTCTTAGCGTATCGAGTCATAACGCCTTTTCTTGGTGTAAAATCATTAGGATCATACACAAGAGGTGTCATAATCAGCGGTACATAAGGAGCATATACAGCACCTGTTTCTAGGAAGTTACCACCGCGGAATCCAACAAGAATCGTATTCTCAGTCATATATGGATTTTTGTAAACAGTCCATCGATTAGAAATTCCACCGATTTTCTGTACACCCATAGCAAACTGTGACTTATCACCATCAGTATCTACCATATATCCTGGCAATGATTCAAGTATTGTTGCAACTTTAGGTCCACAAACAACAAAGTTTGCGCCACCGCGCAATGTTAATTTATGAATTTCATTTGAAACTTTTTGAATTTTAGCAACAAGTGTCTGCCACCATTCAAATCGTGTTCCCGTGAAAGTCCCGCCCGCAGTTGTACTAAACGCATTGTTTGCAGCATTATAGTCATTACCAATCTTTGCAGACCAATAATCAACTGTCTGTGCATCAGAAATCAACATATCAAGAATTTCCAAATCGATTTCCATCGAAATGTACTCACTTAACATAGATGTTAATTCTGCTTCAGCATCAACGCTATGATACGCGTTTAGATCCTGTGCCAGTTCGGGTGTCCATACTGCCTTTAACTTACGTGTTTTAGCAACAATAGGGCGTGATTTTAACTCAATATCAACTTGCGGAATCTGTAATGAATCCTGTGTTGCATTGCCACCTGTATCTTCCCAATCGCCACGTACAGCTTCTGAAGTATACAAAGGATAATGAACTGTTAAGTCAGCATCACTATCGAGAATATCTGTTGCTGCTGACGCAGATGCAAACCATGTTAATGTTCCGGCTGCACCGCTATCCCCAGAAATACTAGTTAGTTCTGGAAATACTCCGTAGACGTCATTTCCGGCGCCAATAGCTGCGCCGTTTGGGTTGTTGTTACTAATAGATCCAGATGAAATAACGGCAGCACGAATTGCAAGCTTATCTACATCAGTACTTGAAATAGTCCCAGTACTCTTGAAGATTTTACCAGCATTTACAGAAGAACTCAATTCAGAATTGAAATTGACATCTTTCCATGATGCTTGAGCCGTAGTCCAAGTAACGCTACTTTCTGAACCTGTTGATAATGTGAATCCATAGCGACCAGCGCCGTAGAAACCACCAGCATAGCTGCCATCACCGTAAGCTGCAGCAGATCCTGATGGGCTATATCTGCCCGTTTTACCTGCAAGAGAACTATCTTTATCCATTCCCATTCTAGTTGAACCATATTGAAAATCAAGATAAAAGACAAGACCCGACGGTAAATTCATGGGTTGAACTGATACAAACTCCTGTGCGGCGATTTCACCAAAAATTCTACGAACTAATGGTAATGCCACACCTGACCACTCTTCATCGCCTTTATATGTTCCAGCGCTTCCAGCAGACGGACTTGTATAAGATGCTTCACTAACTAATTGGCGAGCCTGGTTCTCAAGTAACTGAGCCATACCACCACGTTTAAAATCACCTTTAATACCATCCAGCAGTCCAGTACGTTCCCATTTGGATACTAACTTTACAGCATCTTCCTGTTGATCCTTATATGGAGAAGCATCTAGTAATGCTTCGTTTATATATTTTGACATTTAACTTCTCCTAAATTAAAAAAATAATTAAATTAAACCAGCAAGTTTTCTAAACCTCTCTGCTACGTGGCCTTCTTCAGTAATCACTTTTTTAGATTCCTTAGAAGGTTTAGTAGAATCGGTTTTAGCACTAGCTGATTCTCTAAGTTTTGATTTGTGTATAACCGGTTCGTCTTTAAAGCTTTCAACCAAAGTTGAATAAACAAGTTTAATTTCGCGAGTAGTTTGCGCTCGATCAAATGTTTCTACAACTCTAAGTTTCTGATCTCTGTTAAGAACAAATTCTTTAAACAATTTGTTTGTAAATAAGAGTTTAGCATTCAAGATATTGACTTCATGAAGTTTATCTTTCAAAAACTTAACAGCTTCTTTATATTCATCAAGTTCTGCTTTAGTTTTATCAAGTTCTTCTGATTCAACTGGCTCAACTTCTTCTTCATCGTCTTCTTCATCGTCTTCTTCAAATAAAGATTCATCAATTTCAAAAACATCACCGTCTTCTTCCTCAGGCTCTTCATCTTCAAGCTCTTCTTGCTCTCCGGCTGTCGCTACAGGCTCTTCAAGATCCTCAGGCTCAACTTCAAGTTCATCTTCAAGTTCTTTGATAATAGATTCGAGGTCAAGTATATCCTCTTCCTCAAAATCATCGTCTTCGCCAGGAAGTTCTTCTTCCTCTTCACCATCCAATGGCCTCTTCCTCAAAATCATCGTCTTCGCCAGGAAGTTCTTCTTCCTCTTCACCATCCAATGGAACTTCTTCTTGTTCTGCAGAAACTTCCACTTCATCTTCCCCCACTTCGGGCTCCACTTCGGGCTCCACTTCGGGCTCCACTTCGGGCTCCACTTCGGGCTCCACTTCGGGTTCCGCTTCGGGTTCCGCTTCAGGTTCCACCTCAAACTCATCATCATCATCATCTTCTTGAAGTTTTGCTGACAACATGGCTTTAAGATGGGGATCAAAAGCTTCCTTAAGAGCTAGTCTAGCATTTTCAAGTGCAATTTCTTTAACTGCACGAGCATCTGCTATAGCTTCGTTAAGTAGATCACTCATAAACATTCTCCAATATTTTATATTGTTAACTATAGTTATTATTTGTGGGAACTATAATAGAAATTACCTAATATTTTGACTCTATATAGATTAACATAGAGTATTAACTAATAATAAATATAACAATAAAATATTTTTTCTTGAAAAATTTATTTTTTTACATTATTATACTTATGTCGTATTTTAGCTAATGTTTTTTTTCTTCTTCTATAATCTGATGGCTTTTCATAAAAGGATCTTCTTTTTAATTCTACTAATAACCCCGAATCCTTTACTTTTCGTTTAAGTACTCTTAATGCAGCTTCAACATTATTATTTATTACTTCTACCTGTAACCCCGATTTTGATTTCATATCATTTTTTTCTCAAACATTTTATGTATTTCTTTTCTAACAATCTCTTTAAGTTTTTTTGCCGTTGCTATATTTTTCTTAAAAGATTTTAAATATTCAGTAGCTAAATATCTCTCCCTACCATATTGAGCTTTAGTCCACTTCTTTTTCATAGACTCTGGCATTGATTCATATTTTTCTGTTAAATCATTATTTACAAGCCAGGCAACCCTGCGCGCGTCAGCATTACATAATCTTTTATATCTATTTTCTTCTAAAGTTTTCAACCACTTTTTTATCTCTTTTACGGTTGTTTTTTTCATAGCTACCTCCTAATGTTTTCTAATATAATATCCCGAATTTTAATCGCCCTCAATTAATTGAGCTTCACTTAAACATCCGCGAGCAATTGCGGCATGAGCATCAGATATAATTTTAATTTCACTCACATTAATTGGAAATGTCTCTTGATCAAACTGTTCATTAAACACCTCTAAAAACCCCTTAACTAGTGAGGTTCCCCCACCAATTATTATTGGTACATCATCAGGAAATTGTGGGACATTTGCAGTTCCTTCAAATTGTACTTTTAAATTTGTTAACAGATAATTTATAAGCGCGCCATAATAACTTCTTATAGCATGCATAACGTTATATTCTTCCGATCCCTCCCCATAAATATCTTGTGTAACCCCCTTTGTAAGATCTAATTGATTAGATGTTTCTTTTATTTGTGTTACCTTAGCAATTGGAACTCCCGTATCAACACTAACATTATTATCTACCCAATCGCCTCCTCTAGCAACAGAAAATGAAATTGCTGACATTCCCTGATACATAACTGAAATATTACACATCCCGGCACCCATAGAAATTGCGATGCCCGTTAATTCATTATCTACTAAACCTTCATATGCTAATGCTACAGCTTCTTCTATTTTTTTTGTTGTATAACCATACCCTTCTATGATTGTATGTAAAACATCTTCATGGTATGTTGTCTCACGCTCTTGATCAATGGGCTTAGCTGGAATACAATATACACAAGTTTCATTTTCTTTTGAAGTGCCAATTAATTCCCCTATAATAGCATTTAATATAGGTAAAGAATCTCTTTCTGTGGGATTTAAAAGACCACTTTTCATTGGGCGTCTTAAAATTGATGTACTAAAAATTTGTGCATAATTAAATGCGTGCTGTCCAACAATATGAACCTTACCGGCCTTTTCAACAAAGGGAATTTTTTGTCGCTTGAGCATACGTTTTGCCTGTTCAGCATCACCATCAACAGTTAAAAAAGCATTTCTCTGCTTTTTAATAAAATCTTCTTTTGCCGCTATATAAAACGAAGTTCCGCAATCGAGCCCTACTGCCATATTAAACTCCCCTTACGCGTACTTTATTTACAATTAATAATTCTAAAACATCATCCAGATATCTTATATCAAGATCGAGAATAAAATTAGAGCCCTTCCCAGCACCAAAATCATAATCTTTACCAGTTTTTAATCTTAATTTATCAAGAATCTTCTTTGTTTTGCGCTTTTCCACTTCTGGGATCTGCATCTCGACCCTTTTCCTAGCCTCATTCAGCTTTTGAATCTCATCTTGAATAATTTCTTTAAGTTTTAATTTTGTTAGTTTCATTTTAATTTCTTCAATTTATCTTTTTGAGTTTTCACTTTGCCTCTTTTAATTTCATCCACTTTAATTTTTATTTCATCCGGATCGCCTATAAAAATGTCTTTTCGAACATCAACATCAACAGCTTTGAGACTTTTCTTTTTAAAGGGGGCTGTCTCATAATCACCTAATGTCGATTCCCCACTCCTTTTTATCCACATCGGAGGTATATTTTTTATAAAATACCTCAAAATTAACCACCCAGCTAATGCAATTTGCCAAATAACTAAACTATATAAAATAAGATGCTCTAAATGATGGACGTATTCTTTCATCTAAGTATCAATCAGATTCATTATCCCCAGACCAATTAGCATCTATATAATTAAAAAATTCTTTCTTTTTATCATCGGGTAACTCGGCAGGTCCTGAAACTCCAAATTTCTTTAACACTCCCATAAAAAATTGTTGATACTCATTTTTATCACCCTTTACAGATTCGGATTTATCATCTTCAGTTATTTCTTTAATTTCATAATATCGATTCAAAATTGACCCCATATCTTCATAAAGTGCAGTTAATCTCTGACTAGTTGCATTATGTTCTCTTGCTGTCTTTTTAAATTCTTTTATCATACCATGTAAAGATTTCATATTACGATTTATAGATATTTTATCAAACCAGTCACTCGTTTCTGATAATATATGAGAATGAGCAGCTTCTGTAATCTTGACTAATTGTTCTGCAAGATCCATTATATTTGACATACTATAAAGTTGCTTGCCTACATCATTATACCCCGCGACTCCCTCGACTACTTCATATCTATTAATTTTTAGATCCTCATCTTCAAATATCTCGCTAAGTAAGTCTTTTAGCTTTTTCATTTTTTTCTCCTACCTATATTAATTAATTTAGCTAAAT
>Ga0209128_1002010_pt1 | contig 13446 bp, 13 predicted proteins | sample ETNvirnome_6_100_FD_184072 | JGI IMG/M metagenome (GOLD analysis project Ga0209128, IMG submission 184072) | Marine viral communities from the Pacific Ocean - ETNP_6_100 (SPAdes) (version 2) | ecosystem: Environmental > Aquatic > Marine > Oceanic | place: Pacific Ocean | collected 2013-06-19 | reverse complement strand
GCTTTGCTGTAAGATTTTCAGCCAATACCATTTGTATTACTTATCAATCAGATGTACGGTTGAAAGATGCCACAGATCCAAAATTTGAACAAGAAGTGGAAAGAATGCTTAATGAAGTTAAAAAATTCCTGCAGAAAGAATATAAGAAAATAACCGGCAAAGGTGTCACTCTTTCAAAGCAAGGTGAGCCTATCATTAATTTTATATCTCTTTCTCGAGTTCGATCATTTGTCAAAGCACATCAATATTACAAAATTTCAGGAGTGGACGCTGTTCCTATTCTTGAGCCATCTCGAGACACGGAAAACGATGTCATTAAAAAATTCTTGGCTCAGCATTCAACCAAACGTCCTCAGAATGTCACTTATAAAAAAGGAGCGAATGACAAATGAAACTTACCAAAGAACAACTAAAGGCGATTATCCGAGAAGAACTCCAAAATGTCGTCAGAGAAGCAAAGGTAGCACCCAAGACACCTCCTAAAAAGAAAAAGTAGAGATTGAATGGCTTTTAAGCTCTCCAAACAAGAGATTGTAACAGAGATTGTGAAATGCGGAAAGGATCCACAATTCTTTATTGACAACTATTGCATGATCTCCCACCCTTTGCGTGGGTTGATTCCTTTTAAAACCTTCGATTATCAGAAGGCCCTCCTTAAGGACTTTAATGATTATCGATTTAATATTATACTAAAAGCCAGACAATTAGGTATCTCCACAATTTCAGCGGGATACATTGTCTGGTTTATGCTTTTTCACCGAGACAAGAACATTCTTGTTATTGCTACCAAATTTGGAACAGCAGCCAACTTAGTGAGAAAAGTTAAATCAATCATGAAGCATCTCCCTGACTGGATCAAAATTTCAAGAATCGTCACGGACAACAAAACTTCATTCGAATTATCGAATGGATCCCAGATCAAAGCAGGAACCACTTCTGGCGATGCCGGTAGATCGGAAGCTTTATCACTGCTCGTTATAGACGAGGCAGCACACGTAGAAGGCCTCGAAGAGTTGTGGACGGGTCTTTACCCTACTTTGTCAACAGGAGGGCGCTGCATAGCCTTATCGACGCCCAAGGGCGTTGGTAATTGGTTCCACAAGACTTACGTTGATTCCGAGTCAGACGAGAACGATTTTCACTCTATTGTTTTGCCGTGGGATGTCCATCCCGAAAGAGATCAAAATTGGTTTGTGAAAGAAACCAAAAATATGTCTAGACGACAAATTGCTCAAGAGTTAGAGTGCAACTTTAACACGTCAGGTGAAACCGTGATTCATCCCGATGATATGCAATGGTTATTTGAAAATTTGAAAGATCCTTTATATAAAACAGGCTACGATCGAAACTTCTGGATTTGGGAAAAGTATCAAGAAGGAGCGTCTTACGTTCTTGTAGCTGATGTGGCTCGTGGAGATGGGGCTGATTTTTCTGTATTTCACATTATAAGATTGGATACAATGGAAGTCGTTGCTGAATATCAGGGCAAGCCCAATTTAGATCTTTACGCCAACATTTTAAATGAGGGTGGCAAGGAATATGGAAGCTGTCTTCTGGTCGTAGAAAATAATGGAATTGGAATTTCTGTTCTTGAAAAACTTAATGATCTGGGATATCCTACTATTTATTATTCTATAAAGTCTACTCACGAATTTATAGATTCTGTAATGGCAGAAACTAATGACCGAGCCATTATGGGTTTCACTACAAGTACTAAAACGCGGCCATTAATTGTGGCTAAGTTGGAAGAGTACGTACGAAACAAACTAATTAAGTTAAATTCCACACGGTTATTTCATGAATTTAAAACTTTTATTTGGTATAATGGTAAGCCTCAAGCTATGCGTTCTTATAATGATGATCTCGTCATGTCTTTGGCAATCGCATGCTGGGTCCGAGACACTGCTCTGCAAGAGAACCAACGGGAACTTGAATACAAGAAAGCAATGTTGGGTGGAATTATGAAATCTACTCAAATTTTCGAGACTCGCATAAAAGGACAAGAAGGATATAAAGAAACTTTTGAACAAAAGCACGATGAAGAATTAACTAAAAGAAAAGATTTTCTGTGGATTTATAAAGGATAAAATATGGCCAAGAATGAAAGAAACCCCAACAACAACCAGAATAACTTATTCAAAGCTTTGACTAAAATATTCTCTGGTCCTATTGTGAAGAGAAGATCTCAAACAGGTCGTCAATTGAGAAGAAGACAGTTAGATCGGTTTGGGTCACAGTTCCAATCTACATCGGGATTACAATTTAAAAAGACCGAATATAATCCTATGAATATTATGGCTTTGAATATGATTACCAATAGGAATCGTTCTGAGCGTTACATAGATTTTGACCAAATGGAATATACTCCAGAGATCGCTTCCTCTCTCGATATCTATGCAGATGAAATGACCACTCATTCTTCCCTTACTCCAATGCTTAATATCAAGTGTTCTAATGAAGAAATCAAATATATGTTACATTCTCTGTACTATGATCTTCTTAATGTCAATTCGAATCTTTTTGGTTGGGCTCGAACTATGTGTAAATATGGCGACTTCTTTTTGTATTTAGATCTGGATGAGCATATGGGAATTAGAAATTGCATTGGGCTGCCTCCTCAAGAGGTCGAAAGACTCGAAGGAGAAGATCCAACTAACCCCAATTATATTCAATTTCAATGGAACTCCGGGGGGCTTACTTTCGAAAATTGGCAAATTGCTCATTTTCGTATATTAGGGAATGATAAATATGCTCCCTATGGCACTTCGGTTCTGGAGCCTGCGAGGCGTATTTGGAGACAACTTGTTCTTCTAGAAGATGCAATGATGGCCTATAGAGTAATAAGAGCAACAGATAGGAGAGTCTTTAAGATTGATGTTGGAGGTATACCCCCACAAGATGTGGAACAATACATGCAAAAAGTTATGACCCAAATGAAACGACATCAAGTGGTTGACCCTTCCACTGGGCGTGTGGATCTGCGGTACAACCCTCTGTCTATTGAGGAAGATTATTATATTCCTATTCGAGGAGGAGCCTCTTCTACAGACATTACTAATCTTGCGGGAGGTACCTTTACTGCTGCTATTGAAGATGTTAAATATCTACGAGACAAACTATTTTCTGCTTTAAAAGTCCCCCAAGCCTATCTAGCAATGGGAGAAGATGGAGGAGAAGACAAAACAACGCTTGCACAAAAAGACATTCGTTTTGCACGTACTATCCAACGACTACAGAGAGTTGTGGTGGCAGAACTTGAAAAGGTTGGCATTATTCATTTATTTACGTTAGGGTTCCGCGGGGACGACCTGCTTTCTTTTAAGTTATCTCTTAATAATCCAAGCAAAATTGCCGAAATGCAAGAGCTTGAACATTGGAAAACCAAGTTTGACATTGCTGCTGGTGCTACCGAAGGCTATTTCTCTCACCGCTGGGTGGCTGAACATTTATTGGGGCTATCCGAAGATGAATATATTCGCATGCAGCGGGAAATGTTCTTTGATAAAAAGTTCGCAGCCAAACTCGAAGCCGTTGGGCAGCCTCCTGGAGAAGGAGGAGACCTAGGGGGTGACTTAGGAGGAGACCTTGGAGGAGATATGGATCTCGGTGATGACCTTGGAGGTGACGACCTTGGAGGTGACGACCTTGGAGGTGACGACCTCGGTGGCGGCGAAGAAGAGGAAGAAGTCTTGCTGGCTGAACCTCCAGCTAAACGGGACGACAACGCTCGACCTCGAGGTAAATATAAACGAGATGATACCAAGACATACAGAAAAGGCGGCTTCCGTAAGCAGCAAAAGACAAAAGCTTTTGGAGGAGAGATCCCAGGAAGCACTGCAAGAACGACCTTTCCAGGCTATGAGGGCGCTGATTCTCTTAAGAACCTAGGTAAAGGAATCTACCAAGAGAACAAATCGGATATTTTAGCCGAGCATCAACTATTTAGTACTGATTTTGAAATCAAATCGTTGATCGAATCATTAAAAAAGGTAAACGAAGATGAAACATAATAAGAAAAGAAATACCGCTTTTCTTTACGAATGCCTGATAAAAGAACTAACAAAAGCAATCGTTCGAGAAGACAAAAAAAGACAATTTATTACGAAGAAAGTTATAAAAGAATTCTTCAATAAAAACAGTGAGTTACGAAAAGAATTAAACCTTTACAATTCTTTACTTGACAGCAAATCGCTCAACGAATCCTTCTCTCGTCGTTTACTTGAGGAAAGTAAGAAAGATTTTTATGGACTGAATAGAAAGAAAATCTTTAACTCTCAAACAAAATTGATCAATGTTATGAACCAAAAATTGGGACATAATGTATTTTCTAACTTTATCCCTAACTATAAAGACATCGCATCAGTTGGTCTTTATTTTCAGAACCAAAAACTCGGAGCAAAGAAGCGAATTATGTTGGAGAGTAACCTTGTTAAGTATTTGAGTAGAGCAGATAAACTTCTAACAGAAATGAAACATCTCGATAATCTTGAATATAGAACCTTTGTAAATAAATTCAATGAGACCTATGAAAGAACTTTGAGAACAGAACAAAAAGATCTGCTAACAAATTACATTGTTTCTTTCTCCGACAACGGAGTTGGTTTAAAAAGTTTTTTAAATGAGGAGATTGGACGCCTCAAGAACGTCGTGCTGTTGCACCTTTCAGAAGGGTCCACCACTGCTAATAAGGAAAATTTTAAAAAAGTTAAGCTAAAGCTGGACAACTACTCACAAACTCCAATAAATCAGCAAATGGTTGAGGAGATTTTCTATATTCAAGACTTAATTGCGGAGGTTTCAAAAAATGCCACTTAATGTCACCATTGGCGATCCAGCCCCAGAAGTAAAACAACCAGATTTAACCGTTGAATTTAAAGGCGAGGAAAAAGAAACTCTAGAATTCCAATTAAAATTACGATCAGCCTTAAACGGAGATTTAATGATCTTAGATCATAAAGATATAGACATCATTGTGCAACCCAAAAACAACAAAGTTGTAACTTTTGCAAAGGATATTCTCTCTGACGTGGTTTATGGAGCAGAATCCCGCCTCCTTGAATATTTAAGACGTCATGGAATCATAGAATATGATTCCATCCAGGGAGGAAATGTCTATGGATCTTTAGAAGGACAGATTATGTCCTCTGAAAGTTATGATCCTATCAAGTCTACCATTTTGAACATAGCAGAGTGGATGAAAACCGAAGAACCATACATGCGAGGAGTTACCGCATATGAGGAAATGGAAGATGATGCGTTGATTGATCCGGATAATGCAGAATCAACGCCCCTCGGCAAGGTGTCGCAAGACGCAAGAAAAGGATCAATTGACCCTCAGACCATCTTTGCTCCTTATCTTTATGGACGCTTTGCTTATTAGATTTAACCCACCAGAGGCTTAATGGATTTACTTTATTTTATTTTAACTACCTATGGATTAACATTTATTCTAATCCATGGTTCGATCTTTAATGACATTCGTCCGATATTACACCCAGACAAGAAATGGACGTGGCTTTTTCACTGTCCGTTATGCATGGGCTTCTGGGCTGGTGGCTTTTTATTTGGCATAAACGCCTATACAGAACTATTTACGTTTGAATATTCTTTAGGGAATATGTTCTGTTTATCCTGTTTGGGTAGCGGAACGACTTATTTGCTCTCGATGATTGTCAATGACTTTGGTGTGAGAGTATCGTCGAGATCAGGAGGTGATTATGTTGACGATTAAACGATGGATGATTCCCACTGTTCGTCGCTGTTGCAGCGGCAAGTGAATCGCGCCGGTGGCGCCGGCACTTCTGATTTTCGAGGAAAGAAATGAAAAAAAAATTATTGCGAGAGTTTTATGCCCTGTGCGAAGGTGGCATTTGCCAAGATCTTTTAACTGAACGTGAAAAAAAAGAGATGGCGAATGGCCAGTTGTATTTATCTGGACGACTTCAAACAGCAGACACTCAAAATGGTAATGGCCGTGTTTATCCCGATGAGGTTCTTAAGAGAGAAATCGGTAATTATATGAAAGTGGTCAAAGATAACAGGGCTTGTGGGGAATTAGATCATCCTGACGATTCTGTTGTAAATCTTAAAAATGTATCACATATTGTCACCGACATATGGTGGGAAGGCAAGGATGTGATGGGAAAAATTAAAGTACTAGATACACCTTCCGGTCGCATCCTCAAAGATCTTGTAAACGCTGGTATTAAACTAGGAGTTTCTTCTCGAGGACTTGGCTCTGTTACAGAGGGAGCTAATGGAACCGTGACAGTCGAAAACGATTTCCAATTGATTTGTTTTGACATGGTGTCAGAACCTTCGACACCCAATGCTTATGTGTCCCCCAAGGGACAATCTAATCTTTCTACTCGCTTACGCGAGGTCAAAGAAAACAGCATTAATGATCTATTTAAGAAGATATTAGGAGACTAACAAATGAAATATAGCAGTTATAAAAAACAACATAAACTATTCGAGAACTTTAGAAGGTTTCTTAAAGAAGCAGACAAGGAAAAGGAACAACTAAATGAACTTAAAAAGGCGGATCTTCCTTTTATCAAGAAGTTTTTAGCCATTAAGGATTTGCCGCTGCCCCAATATGTGGCTAATTTGAAGAAGATGTCCGGAAATCCTGCGGTCCGGTCAATAGCTTTAGCTGGACAAACAGATGCTGCTGGCCCCGGGGACGAAGCTATTACAACCAGTACTGGTGCTACGGTGATGGCTGCGAAGCTAATACCAACTCAAAAAGATATTGGGTTTTTTAACAGTCTCAAGGATCAGGTCACTAATGCTTATGACTCGACCGAGACGGTATTGTTCGGAAAGCCAATAAAACTTGGACCTGGCGGAGGATCTGCTATTTTAATCTATGACGGTAAATACATTCTTGACGGTCACCATCGGTGGTCTCAAGTTATGATGACAAACCCACAAGGTATGATGCTTGTCGATGATATTTCTGGTGCCGCTCTTGGAAATGTGGAAGGGGCTCTCAAGGCAACACAACTAGCAATTGCTGGTTATACAGGAGATTTAAAGACAAAACCCTTGGGCGGCCCCGATTTGATGAAGGCTACACCCGAAGCAGTTTATAAGTATGTTGTTAAAACTATAACTGATGATGTATTACAGCTATTAGTAAAGGCTGAAAAAATACCCAAACCAGATAAGAATTTAGCTGCTAAGTATTTTGTTCAAAATCTCAAAAACATTCAAAAAAACCCTGGTAAGTTTGACCGGGAGGCGGGAATGCCTCAAGCGGACTTTACTGGTGGCAAGGGTACGCAAGGCAAAGTCAATCAATTGCTCAAGAAAGGCGCAATCAACTTTGATGACCCCTCTCCAAAGGATGTTAAGAAATAATGAAAAGAGCAGAACTTAAAAAAATTCTCAAACCATTAATCAAAGAGTGCATCAAGGAAGTTATCTTCGAGGATGGAACTCTCTCGACAATTATTTCCGAAGTGCTTAAGGGGACATCAACCCAACAGGTAGTCCATGAAACCAAGACACCTCAAAGGTTTGAGACAAACCAAGAAGCCCAACAACGAAGATCACAACTATTGAAAGAACAAAAGAAAAAAATGCTTGATGCAATCGGAAAAGATGCATATAATGGAGTGGATCTTTTCGAAGGAACGACTCCGATGTCCAGTAGAGGAGCTAGTACTTCTACTCCTCATGGGGCCAAGGCCTTGGATGGTGTCGCTCCGAACGATGCCGGCGTGGATATTTCAGCATTTGGAACAACAGGCATCTGGAAAAAGCTGGCAGGAAATTAAATGGCCATCAACCACATAGAAAGGCCTCGCAAGAATGAGGACCCCAATCGCTTTATCAAAAGATTTATAAAAAAGTGCAAAAAAATGGGGATCCTTGATGAGTTTAAAGAAAAGAAGAGATATCTGAAGCCTTCAGTTAAAAGACGATTGGCTAAAAAACGAGCCATTGCACGGCAGAAAAAAGAACTTCGCAAGAGCCAGCGGAGATAAAATTAAATAAAAATACTAGTTATGAGGAAGGAGTTACAAAATGGCGTTAAAACAACAAGTACCCAATGTCTATGGTGTAGGACTAAACAATGTCGGGTCTTATTTGGCTGCAGGTCAACCCTATTTGAGTGGTTCTACCACGGGCCCGGATATAGGTTCAGTAATTTTTTCTACTTTTTCGTTCCCTTATGTGTCGAAACGCGTAATTATTACCAACAATGACGCAGCCAATTCAGCCATGGTAAGTTTTGCTCCGTTTTTGGATGCCGAAGCATCAGACCACGGATTTACCAACTCTGCCTCAGGTTCGGGAAATTGGCTCTATCTACCGGCAGGGGGATCTTTGGATTTGGATGTAAAATGTAAAACTGTATTTGTTTCTCCTGCTGATGCAACTATAGTAAATGACGTAACCGTTTACGCGGAATTGACAAACATTCCCGTAGGGCGGTTGTATTCATTTGATGGCTTAGAAGGAGTTAGCTAATGGCTTTGAAACAACAAGTATCTAATGTCTATGGTGTAGGCTTACAAAATGTAGGGTCTTACCAAGTAGCTGGCCGCCCCTTTATCACTGGGTCGTTTTTGACCGGAGCATCTCCGGCCAACAAGATTCCACAGGTAGGGACAGAACCATTTACAGAAATCGCAGTAAATTTTCCAACCGTTACGAAGTCTTTGACTGTATGGAATTATTCCGCAGATCCTGCTAGTAAATTGAGAATAACTTTTGCCTCTACGGGCTCCATGACTAATTATCCTGCTAATGGGTGTTATTCCGAGCTAGGGTGGAGAGACTCTATCACTCTTACATTGAAATGTAAAACAGTTTATCTTTCGGCAGTGAGCGGAGATGTACTTTGGAAGCTTTATGCGAGTCTGACGAACATTCCCCATGAACGAATGTATGTTTTAACAGGCTCGGGCATCAGTGAGTAAAGGAGAATGATCGATGGCTTTAAAACAACAAGTATCTAATGTCTACGGAGTGGGTTTACGCAATGCCGGCTCCTATGTAGTTTCGGGGCAACCCTTTGTTACACGGCGTTCCGTCAATGTAGGAGAAGAAGTTAAAATTGAGTTTCCTTATGTTACAAAGAATGTAACGATAAGGATACCATCTCCTCCGAATAATGCTGCATTGATAAAAAATTCCAACGGTCAATGGCTGTCGAACACTTATAACTTATATTGGTCACCTCAACTTCCCTTAATGGGCGGTGCATCCCATGGAGATGTTACCATGTCTTTTTGGTTTAGGTTCATGGGCAATTATGGCGGCACTGGTGCATTCATTGCAATGTTTTTCTATCCCAATGCTGGCTGGGGCAATGGGTTGTCAATCGGTCTCATACCCGCGGCAGTGGCTCCAAACGGCAACCGCGGTATAAGAATGTTTGGAACGCAGGGATCGATAGGAACCATGGATAATAATTCTTTCTGGGCTGACGATCAAAAATGGCACCAGCTTGTTTTTACTCAAAGTGGATCTACTACGGCTCTATATATTGATGGAATTGGTGGAACTGGCTCCGCAGGAGGCGCAGCATTAGTTCAAGGCACCGGAGTAGAAGGTGGAGCAATAAGTGCCATGAGGCTTGGCTGGAATGGCGGGGGTGGATGGGAACATACAGAATTCGATGAAGCAACTATTTGGAACACAGGGTTTTCACAAGCTGATGTAACAGAATTTTATAATTCAGGAGAATTCTATAATCCCAATTCTAGTCCTAAAAAAGCTAATTTAGTTTCGTGGTTCACCATGGGAGATACTCTTGGCGACATTTCTCTACCCCAAGGTCCGCAAGATCCTGGCTCCGTAGGTCCCGGCCCTGGGTTTGGCTTCTTCTCTAGTTCAGTTGAGAATCCTGCCGTTGCAAACCAGAATTTGCAAATGTTTTATACTGAAGAAGTGAATCTTGATATAGTGTCAGGTACCATCGGTCCTTTCACATCACAAACAACAGGAAAACTCCGAGTTCACACGCTAAGCACAGGATCCAGCCCACATGGTGCCAACATCGTCGCCAATAAACACTATCAAGAACTTCAAGGTTATAATACCTCGATTTCACTTCCAATGAAAACAAAAGAAATTTATCTCACAGGTGTGGGCGCCCAAGTCACCTTCGAGGTCATCGCCGAATTAACCAACATTCCAACAAACAGAATGTACGCGCTAACAGGTCCGGGGATCGATGACTAATGCCGGAATTTGGCTGGGCCTATGTCGTCGGTTCAATGGTCCATGGTCCGTCGGGTTCGGTCCAGACGGCCGTCAATCAACGTTTATCGGGTAGCAGAAACCTTATTTACAGCGATCAGAGTGGATCGCTTCAGTTAACTGGCTCGCTGTTGGTTTCAGGCTCCATTACTGCTAACCAATATAATGTTAACATCGTAAATAAACATGTTACCAATCTCAGCGCATCGGGAGATACTAAATTTGGTGACTCCACTGATGACACCCATGTGTTCACCGGAAGCATTTTACTCTCATCCTCCACTAAACCTCTTAAAATCTCTGGTTTAAAAACAGGCGCTGGAGGATCTTATGGACATTATTTGGCCATTAACGCGAATAATGAAGTAGTGTTAACCGCATCGGCACTCCCAGGAGGTAGTGGCCTAATTGATGAATACACTAATCCTGGCGATCGCCGTATAATTACCAGTATTGATGCGAGCGGAATTAACGCAGAAGCCAACTTGCTCTTTAACGGGTCTCTGATGTCTTTAACAGGCGCTCTTTCTGCTTCAGTAGGCATTTCATCTTCTGTAGGACAGTTTACTCAACTTACTGCCAGCGACGGCATAACGATTGGAAACTCAACGGTAGTAATTACACCCACTACTATCTCGGGAGCCACAGATATTATTGGTGATAATTTAGTAGGAACACTAACAATAGCCGCTCAACCTTCCATCCAATCAGTAGGGACTTTAACTGAACTTGCTGTTAGTGGAGATGTAACTGTTGACACAAGTTTGTTTAAAATTGATGCTGCCACGGATAAGGTGGGTATAGGTCTCGCAGATCCGGCTCAAAAACTTGACATTTATTCTACAAATACCCAATTACGCCTCACTTCCCAGAAAGCAATTCCATTATCTGATCCGCTATTGTGTGGTGAGTTCAAAGTAGATTCTTCGGGTTATTTGATTATGTCCGCCTCCGGCGGCAGAGTTGGTATTGGAACATCCTCTCCTAAGAAGTCGTTGGATGTCGAAGGGAATATGAGAGTAGCTGGCAATCTCGAGGTTACAGGGACTTTACACGCCAACGTTACTGAATTTGTTGTTTCATCCAATGCAATAACTTTTGGAAATCAAGCTACTGATTCGCTTAAATTTAATGCTGCGACAGGCACCATGCCTAACGGCTTTAACTTTGCGTCCAATTTGTTAGTGTTAAATAATGAAGGATCTAAGGTGGGTATTGGTGTTCGACACCCGGATACAAAACTTGAAATTTTATCTACTAATGATCAACTTAAATTGTCTTATGATTCAACAAACTATGCTACGTTTGCTGTTAAGAGTAATGGGGATTTAAATATTGAACCTTCTCACACTGCTATTACTGCATCATCGGATTTATTTGTCAGTGGCAACGCAGTCTTCGGGCGTGACTGCAATGATGTAATCACAACGGCAGGGCAATTTACGGCTTCATGCGGGATTTCTGCTTCCGTTTATATAGGTAGTCAAGTAGAAATGTGGGATGGTGTTTTTGCTAATTCCGTTACCGTAGGTTCTTCTACGGTTCTTATTACTGCTACTACAATTTCGGGCGCAACAACAACCACTTCCGATAATTATGTGGGAACTCTCAGCACTGCAGCACAACCCAACATTACTTCTGTTGGTACGCTTACTAAATTATCGGTCACCGGAGAAATGACGGCTTCGAGTGTCTTATATAGCAGTGACTCCAGTCAACGTGTCGGTGTCGGGAGAACAGATCCACAAAGAAAATTTGAAGTTTTAAGCACCACCCCTCAAGTGCGCCTTTCATATGAGCGGAAAGTTGGACTTGCAGGTTCTAACATTTACTCCGACATTTATACCAATGCAAACGGTTATCAGGTTCTAACAGCCAGCGGAGGAAGATTGGGGGTGGGAACTGCATCTCCCACTCAAACGCTTGATGTAAATGGGAATGCTAGAATTGGAGGAAATCTCTATGTCACAGGAACGTTTCATGCCAAAATGACCGAATTTATCGTTTCAGCAACTAATATTGAATTTGGGGATTCATCAACAGATACATTAACCTTTAATGCTGCCACTGCCTCGGCTCCAAATGGACTAAATTTTGATTCTAATACATGGGTTCTCGACACAGGGAACAATAGAATCGGCATTGGAACGGCTAATCCAGAAGGAAAACTTCATGTTCTGGCTTCCTCTGCTGGAAGCGTTACTGTTGCCGGACAACAAGCGGATGGAATTATTGTAGAAAATAGTGACGTTGCTTCGGTGACTTTATTGGATGCCGCCGGCGGGATTATTTTCTTTGGAGATGCAGACGATACTGATATAGGAAGAATTGGCTATAGGCATGGTGGAGATTACGCAAATTCAATGTATTTTTGGACAAATAATGCTCAACAAATGACCATCGACTCCGCCGGTAAAGTCGGAATCGGAACACCTACTCCTTCGGCTGAATTAGAGGTTGTTGGTGACACTATTATAACAGGGGATCTATCAGTTGTCGGTAGCATTACTGGTAGTATTCTTACCGATGGCACGGCAAAGATAACGGGTGGAAATATTAGCGATGTGGGAACACTGACGGCAACTTCTATCGCAGGGGCGCTCACAACGCCTGCTCAAACTGCCGTCACATCAGTGGGAACATTAACAAGTTTAGTTGTGAGTGGAGAAGTTACGGCTTCAACGGTCTTTTATTCCAGTGAGGTAAGCAAGCGCGTGGGAATCGGTCGGAACGATCCTCAGCGTAAGTTCGAGGTTCTGAGTACGACTCCACAAGTGCGTCTTTCATATGAACGCCAAGTGGGATTTGCAGGCTCTAACATTTATTCTGATGCTTACACTAATGCCAGTGGTCATTTAATCTTAACAAGTTCCGGTGGACGCATAGGGCTTGGCACAACTACACCCTCTGTGATGTTGGAGGTTGCCGGAGGTACTAAAATAAATGGAGGACTAGCAGTTACTGGCTTAGTTGCTGGCACAGCGCTTACTACTAAATATTTGGCACTGGATTCAGGAAATAATATTGTCTTGACGTCTTCGGCACCAGCCGGCATTGAAACACGGAACCGAAGAGTAGTCACCGGTAATACAACTCTATCTCCTGATGACTATTATCTAGGTATTTCGGCTTCTACTAATGTCACTATTACTCTTTTAGGTGCTGCTGATTTAGATGACGGACAAACCTTCACAATTAAAGATGAAGGCGGCTCTGCCGACTCTTATA
>Ga0209128_1002008_pt1 | contig 13449 bp, 8 predicted proteins | sample ETNvirnome_6_100_FD_184072 | JGI IMG/M metagenome (GOLD analysis project Ga0209128, IMG submission 184072) | Marine viral communities from the Pacific Ocean - ETNP_6_100 (SPAdes) (version 2) | ecosystem: Environmental > Aquatic > Marine > Oceanic | place: Pacific Ocean | collected 2013-06-19 | reverse complement strand
GAGCTCCCGCAATGTCGCATCGGACAGGTCGGATAAATTTCTCAACTGCGCCGAGAACGGAAGGAATGCTCCTACAATGTCCTCGACTAATTTCTTTGTTCCAATATCACCCGTGTAGGTGTTGTCAAAAATTTTAAAAATATCACCCATCGCCTTGATGTAGGGGATTTCCTTGAAATAATCCTTTGCCGACAAGACCGCCGCCATGGCGATGTTGTCGCGTTCCTTTGGATTGCGCGTTCTTTCCATGCGCTGAAAAGCGGTAGTCCAGATCGCGATCAATCCGCCTAAAGGCTCCATTCCCGCATAACTGACATACTTGTGCTTTCCTGTCGGAATGCCGTACTCATCAAAGAGCGGTAGGTTTGGATCAATGTTCGGATCGCGTATCACCATTGAATACGGCTGCCATCCAAACTCATACATGTTGTTTCTAATCTTTGCATCGCGCGGAGGAGCTCCGGTGATGTTTCCGTTAGAATAATAATTATAAACCACTCCGACCGTTCCGGCTGTCAGAGTCATTTGCGCCATGGTGCGCTGTCTGTACTTCGCGTTTTTCCAGAACTTTGGATTAATTCCGACCAACCCCATGTGTCCGTGCATGGCGGAAACGGTCTTAACGATGTTGACCGGCGTTTTAATAAAAGGAATTAATATTCTCATTCCCGGCACATTCTGCAACGCCTGGATCTTGGAAGTGAATGCTCCCAAGTCATCCTGGAAAACAAAATGCCTCGCCATTTCATCAATCTCCGTTTTAACAAGAGATGGATCATTTAAAATTTTTAATGCGGCTTCTTCCGCCGCTTCTTTTGTTCCGCCACCATCCAATGTTTTTGTATAAGCGGCTGATGCTTGAGAACGAAGCTCCGATTGACGGACAATCGATTTCATAAATTCATCTTGCCACAGCATGAGCCTGAACGGTACGCCGGATGTTTTGCCAAGCAAATTTATCGCTGATCCCCACTTGCCGTGAATGCCTAAATACTCACTGCTCAACTTCCTGGTGGAAGATATTTCAAATCGCGTTCTTCCATCTGTTGGAACATTTTTTTTAAAAGCCGTATTGGCGACACTGAAGGCATCCTTGAAAGACATGAAATAACCTTGCACAAACGCCAAGCCTTGCTGAAAATCATATCCGTGATTTCCACCCCAGTGCGTGCCGTTGACTAACTTGTTATGAACAAGATTGATCCCTTTTTGAAATCTTAAAGCCTTCTCCATCTGACCGTAGGAACCGGCGATAATTCGTGTCGGCAGCTCCCAGGCTGAATATATCGCGCTACCAAAAAAGTTGCGCGCTAATGTCTTGGTGCTCCACAACAGTCCACCCATGTACATTTCCTGGATGGCTTGAACGGATCGTAGAAAAAAACCCCTCTCCGCGAACTTGTTTGCAGCCTTTTGACCCTTGTCATTCACCATCGACAAGTAATTCACCGCCAGTTTTTCAGCCGAGTCCACGCCTCCGCTTTCCCTCAACAATAAATCAATGTTGTCCGCTCTGACAACTCCTGTCTCCACGTCAATGCGAAAGGATGCGAGAGCCTGTGCGATTTGTGTTTGAGCACCCTTCATTTGATGTTGGATGCTGGCGTGCAACGCCATCTGTCGTCTAAACTCTACCAGTAACTCTTTGTCAATAACTCCTCTTGTTTTATTTTCTGTAATTATTTTTGCGAGGTTGTTGAGCTTGTTCGCACTGTCCACCAGGAGCATTCGAGCCGCCGTGATTTGTGGTGCGAGAGGTTTACTGTGATCAAGAAAAGATTTTTTATTCTTATCCAGAATGGCTGCGGTGATGTCGGTGTGTTCCGCTGTCGCTTTTATTTCTTCCAGTGTTGTTCGTTTCGTGTCAGGCAACTTGTTTTGAATTGCCGAAATCGTCTTTTGGATCCCCTCCACGTTTTCAATGTGCTTGAAATTAATCGCGTTGGTTAATGCCAGGTTCGGATCATTAATGTCATTCAACACCGACATGGATGACACTTCATCCACCGACATGTCCTTGTTGAATATGCTGTTGGCGAAATCAGTTTCTTTTGTTTTTATTGTTGGTTCAACATCAACCTTTATTTTTGGTGCTGTTTTAATGTTAAAAAAACCGGCGACCTGAAACTCCTCCGCTTCTGGATCGGGAGCCACCTGGTCAATGTTGCCAATGTTCTTAATGCTCTTAATGTTGAGGTTTTGTATGTTCGAGAGCTCCTCCACTCCCGGATTTTCTAATGCCATTTATCCAATGAAAAAAAGCACCCGTGAAGAGTGCCATTCTACCCTTTCTTAATATAAAAATTGTCGTTTGTGTAGTGTTAATTTTCCTTTTTCTACGCCATCGCGGTCGCGGCGGTCTTTCTCTCCTTTTTAGAAGCTATGGGAACACCCGTCTCCAAAATATCCTTGATCATTTCAGGGGTAAATTCCAATAATGGAACTTCCATACCAGCTTCACCCACCAGCTTATTATAAATATTCAATAATTCTTTCTTTCCATCATGAAAGGAATCTGTTCTTAATATTATTTTATCGTTCTGTTTAAGAACAAACCTCCCTCTGGAGTAAGCACTAGAAGGAACCCTAACTAAAATTAATTCTGTTCCAGCCTTCGGCACATACACTTCATTAGATGAAATATCGCTAAGTCCCAGTTTTAGTTTTTTTGGCACCCCCTCCAATGATCCTGTTTTTAATTGAGCATTGTACTTCTTGCTGAACTTCTTCAGGAACGATGACATGATTTGGTCATAAAAGCCTTTCATGCCTTCACCGCCAACTTGCAGATCAAGACCCTTGTAAACATTAATGTTAGATTCTTTTAATAATTTTAATTGTTTTTCTATTTTAGATTGTTTTTTAGCCAACTCATCAAATTCATCAAAATCCACTATTATTTCATTTGAATATTTTACTTCTTTTAATTTTTCCTCAAACTTCCATCCGGGGATGCGATCATCGGCTGGCACCCCAGTCCAAGACATGTGCTTGTTTGTCGTTGTGCTCCAATCATTCACCCGCATTACCATCTTACCGTTCAATTCATACGCGATTGGAGTTGTATAAGAATAATAAACCCTTAACCCGGCTCCCTCATATTTAAAATAATAATTTCGCGTTGCTCTTGGATAGTGTTTTTTATTAACATTCACTCCGCCTTCATTCAATATGTCCATCTTTTGAGATACATTCTTATATTCTTTCTCTAAATTTTTTATTTTTTTATTTGTTTTTATTCTTTCTCCTTCTGGAATTTTTATCTTCTCCAGATCATTCGTGATCGTTTCAGCTAAATCCTTTCCGACATAATCCTCCAACTGCTCAACCTTTATGTTTTTATTTATTTCATGTATTGAGCGTTTGGCATTAGCCTTCAGGTGAACCGTGCCGTCATTGTTTAATTTAATGCTGATTTTTTCAATCTGCTTGCTCAAGTCATATCGCGCCGCCTGTACCTTTCCGGGAGTCCAGGAGATCGCATCAAATCCGTTGTCTATCGCATACTTGATGATGCGTTTCATCGCCATCTCATGCCAGTTCTTCTTGAACGGCTCATCCGGCGGTTTTTCAGTGTCATAAAAGCCTTCTTTTTTATATCCGGATTTTTTTCCCTTTTGGTGAAGATCGGATTGCAGCTCCTCTATGAACAAGGTTTTCTTGCCGTTGATGGTTCTCGTATTGAAACGAACGTGCGCCATAACGTTCTCCCCCTTGGGAGCCACATCGACAAAATGACCTTTTTGATATACATCTGTCGTACCCTTGTTGGAGATAATCATCTCCTTGTAATCTTCTCCGCCAGGCAGGGAGTATTCTTTTGCAGAAAATTTTGTTTGAGATCCAGTAACAGAGTCAGGAGTTATTCCTAAATCCTTGAGATATTTTTTTATTACATCAAATTTATTACTTTCATAAGCGCCTCGCAAAAACAGACTAACTTCACCAGCAGCAATATCACCAGTTATTCCTAAATCCTTTGACTCTGCACCAATTTCTTTTAAATGTTTATCGCGCAATTTAACTATTTCTAAATCCTTATTTGCATCAAGCCACTTGCCAAAACTTCCACTAGCATCAACAAAATGTTCCTCATCAACTATATCTATTAAATCATCATAATCTACAGCATCCGCAAATTCCGGATGTTGTGATTTAAACTTCTCAAACTGACCTTGTTCTAATATTGTCGTCTTGATATTTTTTGTTAAATCTTTTTGTTCAAGAAATTCATCTATCTGCGCTTTAGTAATTTTTTGATTTTTTTGTTCGGAATTTTTAAGTATAAAATCCAAAAATCCCGTGTCTTTGATCTCTGATTCCTTGACACCCGGAGTATTTTTAATGGTGTTATAAAACTGCTCCGGATCAATGCCGCGTTCCGGGATAATAATATTTTTAATGGCGTTGACTAAATTGGAGCGAAAAGGCTCTTCAGATTTTTTTAAGCTGACTTTTTGACCAGCTTCCAACCCCTCTGCTTCAAACCTTTGACCAAGAGCTTCAGTTTCTCCTCTTTGCTCAAGTTCTTTCCCAGAGGAATAAGATCCAGTTTGTTTTCGTTGTTCAATGGCTTCTTTGACTGTAATTGATTTTCCATTTTTTATATCAAATATCGCTATCTGTTCTCCAGCTTCGGCAATATATAGAGCATCATTCAAATCGTCAAGCCTGATACTGGCATCAAGATAAAATTTATTATCCTCCGGATTTAACCATCCTCCGGCGTAAACCTCATTATACTTGCCTCCCAATGCTTTTTCCAGATTCTCCACATTCTTAATCATCTCCTTGCCATCCTCAATCGTGAAATCTTTTTTACTTTTAATAATCTCCGTTTTCTTCAGCGGAGCCACCATAAAGCCGCTAGTGAAACCTAGATCTAACGGTGTTTTTCCATCAATGGTTAAAGAAAAACCATCATCCAAATCCAACGTATGAAGAAAATCAAATAATTGAGATCCTGTCTTTATTTGAGGCGCATCCCTCATTAGGATCCCGTATTCAAATAACTGGGATGGTGTCTTAAACTCCTGAACCTTGTATCCCTCGCCCAGAGCTTCTTGAAACGCATCCGCCTCCTCCTTCGTGGCAAAAGATGCAATGGGATTGTTGTCAGCATCCAAAATCTTAAAGGTGCCCTCGGCACCGGCATCATTTGAAATCTTCAACTCCAGTTCTTCCGATAATAACTTTCTTCCCTCCTTGTTATACTTCAATCCCTTCATTAACTTGAAAACTTGCAACACGCCTTGAAAGCCTACAGCGAGGGGAGCGTTGCCAAAGGCGTTCTTCACCTTGCGCTCAAAGACGGTGTCATCATCATTCGCCGCCAAACTTTCCACGATTGCAACGCGGAGCTTGTTGGAATTTTCCTTGCTGTAACCAAAGGCTTCGAGTGCGTTCGCTAAATTCGTGTCATGTTCGTGTCTGGTGGCACCGGCAAATTCCGTGCCCAGTTCCGCCAGGATGATTCTTCCCCAGGTGTTAATCCAGGGAACGGCTCCCAGCATCTTGTACATGCTGACTCCGGGTACTCCGTACTGAACGGCGTACTCCGCTAAAACTGGCATACCGAAGGATTCATCCTTAAACTGCATGTCAGTGTCGTAAAGTCTTTTCATGGGAAGGGATATTTCTTGCCATCCCTCCTTTAATGTTCCGTTTATGTCAAAAGGTGAGAACTGACCGCCCGGTGAATATTCCGGATCATCGGAATTTTCCCTCAAGGTGATGGTCATGTTTTTTTCATTATTGCGATAATAGGTTTCCCCCGCCACGCTTTCGACCATATTGCTGTACGCGCCGTTGCTCATGAGATCCAGCGCATTGATGGCGGAAATGTTTACTTTTGTCGCCGCTCGTTTTATCAACATCCAATTATCTTTTTTACTTCGCACAAAAAATTTCTTCACACCCTTCACCATGCTCATGGTCGCTTCCGCTTGCTGCAAGGATGATTCCATTTGTCTTTCACCAATGTCGCTTATTGATTTTTTCGTCTTGTCCAAAAGATCAACCGGCTCCGAAGTGAGTAAATGCGGCATGCCGTCATCATCAATCCCCATGGTGTGCTTGGTTTTCGTTTCCCAGTCAATGTACACATCTGTTTCATTGAACTGATCAGCGGATATGTTTTGCGCCATCGAATTGTAAAGGGGATTGCTTACATCCTCTATGTGATCCGCGGCTTCATCGGTGTTTATAAAATTTTTTTCCATTATTCTAATAGGTCAAAGTATTGTTGATATCGAAGAAGCACATTTGCAATTGCCAGCGCCTGTTTAGGATCTTTAAGACCTAAATCCTTTCCGGATTGCAGCGTTTTAACGGTGCCGCGAAGATCTTCATAATCAAACCAATCGGGGAACCCTTCTGTAAATATATTTTGAAGATACATTCCAATTCCTCGTTTCATTTGATCCACAATGTCATCTTTTATGATCTTGCTGTATTTATCAAAAATTTCCTTCTTCTTGTCCTCCGCCAGCGATGTAGTCGCTATTCTTTTATTTTCCGGAACCGCCATCCATTCTTGCCACTCATTGTTCGCCTTGGCGGCGTTGGAAGTGATGACCATGTGAATGGGGTTGTCCGTGTCAATCGCTGACTCAAGGATGCCGTATTTGTTCATAATCAATTTTCCAAAAGTGGATTTAAGATTATTCAGCTCCGTTGATTGCAATGACATTAATTCCTGGAAGTCCTCCTGGCTTAAATCACCCGCGGCGTTGATGACATCAGCAAAGGATGACAGACCCAGTTCAATGTTCGTTTTTAATGTTAAGTAAGTGCTTTGAAGCGTGTCCTCCGCAAAGACCGTTTCCCCGTCAATGTAGCGTTCCACTGCATCCAGTGTTTTCCAGTCAACGCTCTGTAATTTTTTTAAATTCTCAAAAGCTGATTCTATCGCCGCTTCCTTTTCATTCCTGTCCTCTTCACTGCCGACATCGGTGTCCGTTAAGTAAATCGTTCGCAGAAACTTGTTTGTCTCCCTCTTTTCAAATTTTTCTTTTCTAATGTCCAGCTTGTCCTCCATGTTGATTACATCCATCTTCTGCTTGATGGCTGCATCAAAGATGCCTTGCACCATGTCCGGATTGGTCTGCCACAGCTCCCTCATGGTTTGCGCCACTCCCGCATTGGAGATGTTTTCAAAGTTCAAGGCGACCGCCTTGTCGGCGATGTCCGCGATGGATTGTATCGGAAGATTCTTGGTGAAATTTAAAAACTGTCCTTCCGTGACATCCCTTTTAAAACTATCAATCGCCGCGAGCAATGTTTGTGATGGAACCTTGTGTGCGATGGAATCAAATAAATAAATAACCCCGTCAAATTTCTGCTTCCTTGTTTCCTCATCCATGTTGATGTCGCGAATAAGTTCAGCTTGGATCATGTCAATGGATGTAAATACGGAAAGTATATGATCCTTATCAATGCGCTTGTTTGCTTCTTTATTTACCGCATCCGCAATTTCAATCCATTCCAGTTCAAAAGTTGACTTGATTTGATTTCCAAGCAGTCCTTTGGCATCCTTGTTGTTTGTTACATAAGTTCGTATTAAGTCGTTTTTTTTATCAAGAAGCAAGGCTCCCATCTCAAATGGATCGTATTGTATAAGTTCAATAGTGCCATCCAATAATACATTTTTTTTACCACGATATAATTCTTGTTCGTATGTTTGCAGCTCCCCTTTCATGGAGAGAACGGCGTTATTCAAAATGGTCTTGTTCTTGGCATCTTGCAGTGAGGTGGCGAAATCAACAACGGCGCTTCCCGCTCTTGCCGAGGCATCCGCCAGTTGCAAAAAGGGGGATGAAAGGGATCCGCTTGGTAATAAAAAATTAGGTTTGGCTCCGGGTGTAACTTGAACCTGGGTGCCGGTGAGTTCTTCTGCTGTGGGAATTTTAACCATAATTAATAATATTTGTTCCAAAGTTGTCCTGTCGTGGCAGCTCCTCCTAATAAGGAAGCTCCCGCCTGATATTTATATCCTAACGCCTGGTTCCTCGCCGTCATGTTCGCGACATCACCTTGCATTCTTTCAAAGACCGCTGCATCCATTTGCTTCTTCACGCCGATGGCTGCGTTGTAATCCATCACCTTTTTTTCAAAAGCGACAAGTTCCGCATTATTCTTTATGACCTTTTGAGGGGTGGAAGTCGGATCACCGTCATCCAGGACAATGCCGTTCTTCAAATAAGCGACATTCGTATAAGCAGCCTGGCTTCTCGCGATGCGGTTAAACTTGATTTTATTAATGCGGTTCTGCTCATTGATTAACTCTGCATCCCTCTCGGTGATGTCCGCGCGGTAATTATAAATCTTTTTATTGTACGCGCCTTCTGTTTCCGCAGCATTGGCTGCGCCCATGTATCCAAGAGTGGATACAACGGTTGTTGCCGCTGATGCGGCTATTGCCAGTGGTGCCATTATGTTATCCTCGCAAAGCGAATGAAGTCCTTGCCTTCAATGTCGTATTTTTTCATTAAACCTTCTTCCTTGAAACCCAGCCACTTGGCGAATCTAATTCCTTTTGGAAAATCAGACCGTACGGCTGTTTGTAATCGTACAATCTCATGTTCCTGATATAACTTGTCCAATCCTTTTCTTATGGTGCGCGCAGCCAGGAGGGGGTAATCCCAAATCTTATTGGATCCAATGACCCATCCTTCAAACACGCCGTGCCACATCGGCACAATTCCACCGCTGCAAATAAAAGAGTTGTCCTTGACGGCGGTGAATGACTTGTCTTGAAACTCCAGATTGTTAAAAATGTCAAAATGATCGGGATCCATGCCAATCTGCGCGGCGTTGGTTCCCTGGCTCATCATGATCTTTGCGTGATCTGACTTAAATGGAATAAGATACATTATCCCTCATTGCTTGTTAATCGCGGATACACCGCCAACACGGTCATTGGCAGAGGTTGTGTTTGACGAATGATGATTTTTGCATCCGTGCTGTAATCACCACGAAACTCTATCTCCTTGTCACCCGTGATCGGCGTGATCGCCGTGCTCATCGGCATGCTACCCGTGCGAAAATTAATCGTTTCCATGTCCGTTTCATCGGATCCGACTTCCGCGCCAACCGTTTTATAAAAACGAAGCGTGACATCGTGAATCCTTTTTATCTTTCCCTGGGATGTGCCTTCCTGACTTGGCACTTCCAACGGCATTGTTTCCAACAAGGATGAATATCCCAACCCCGCCTGGACAACGCTCGCTGAACGATCCAATGTTACGGCTCCGCTTGAAACCGTCTTATCAGGATGACTTGAGCCATCCGCTAAAATGGAAATTGTCTCCCCTTCCAGGTGGTCAAGTCCGGTGATGGATGTTGTCGCGGTGCTGTCGTACGTCAAGCCGCTGTCAACATAAAAAGCATCCTCAATGTCATCCCCGTAATCATACGAGGAAAAATATTCCACATACCGCCTGACCGAACCATTGATGATTCTTTTAACGATCATGTAAGTCGTGTCCTCATTAAGATCACCCGGTATGGTCGCCACTGATTCAGCCATGGTGTTGGTGAAAATGTTATCCGTTTGCTCGCTCGTATGAGCTGATGTTAAAGAAACAAAAGAGCTTAAATCCAATCTTGTTGATATTTTAAATTCATTGTCATTAATTTTTTTAACATAATATTTTGTATTCTCGGACAATCCTCCGATCGCGGTTCCGGTGTTATCATAATAAATAACATCATTCGTGTTCAGTCCGTGCGATGCAGAGTGCAATGTGTCATTCTCAATGTTCACACCCTGGTAAATGTACTGCGTTGTATCACTGCTCGGTGCCGTTGTTAAGCTAATCGCCGTTCCCGCCGTGGCATCAGCGGATGTCGCAGCCAGCTTAATTGTATTACTGTCTGAACTAATCAAATAATACAAGGTGTCCGTCTTTAATCCTCCAATCGGATTGGATGCCGTATAATAATACACGGCATCACCCGTTGAAAAACCATGGGAGGAAATGGTTATTGTGTTGCCTGATGTTGAAACATTGCTTGCGTTCGCCGTAAAACTTTTTGATTGTTGTATGATGTTTTTAGTCGTGTCGGATTTACCGCCAAGAATATGCCGGTGCCATCCTATGACATTCTCCACGCGCTGATAAGTCATCCCCGCCAGGATGCCGTCTGTCTTTGTTGTCCATACAATGCTGTCCGGTTCCTGTTGATAGGACAGTTGCGTGATTCCGCTCTTGGTGACATGCTCCGCCAGGATTGTCAGATCCGGCGCGACATAAGAATCAACATTGTAATCATAAACTAATTCGCGTAACTTCCTTTTCGCTCTCTGCAAGAATAAAGTCACGTTCGCAACCGGTATGACATCCACATTAGCGGATCCATAAGCCGATTGTCTTTTAATCTGTATGTTCGTTGGCGTGATAGGCTCCGAGGTGCTTGAAGCTGTCGCCGTAAATTCCCCGCCAGTCGTTCCAATGATCAAGGTGCGCATGGAGGAGAGATACCTCACCGCGTTCACCTGGTCAGAGCCGATGGTGAAAGTCAAGGCATCATCCGCATCCGTTCCGGTCGTTATGTCCTCAAAGTCACCCGCCACGCTGAACCATAATTTTTGTGGAGCGGTGTTGGTGTTCGCAAAAACCAGTCGTTCCTCATAAATCGCCACGCAACTCGGATAGTTGTTTGTGGAGGTGAAAGGATCTGAAGTTGGCGCGTAGCTTCCGATAGTCCAGCTTGCATGCGCCGACCTGGTTAATTTTTGCGGCTTGTAAGTCGGATGCACGATGTACATCGTGTCCGCAGACTGCGCGAATTTTAAATTAAATAAATCCGCAGTCGCATAAGTTGTTGTAATTTGATAAATTTTATTAATCGTTCCCGCGGAGGAATAAGTCGTGTAACCGGAAGTGTCCACATTGCTTCCATCCACGTCTTGCAGTTCAAAAGTATTCGTTGTTTTATTGGCAACCTTGAATGTCTTGCCGTTGACTTCGGTCATTCCCACGACACTGGTAATGATGACAAAATCGCCATTGGAATATCCGTGCGAGGATGAAGTGACAACCCCTGGATCAGCTCCCGTGATCGCGGTTATCGTCTTATCCCCTTCGGTTATGATTCCCCCATCCTTGAAGAAACGGATATATAAATTACCAAACTCCAGGACATAGGTCTGCGTTGTTGAAAACTCAAAGGGAATCAGCCTGGTTGATAAAGAACTTGTCTTGACTTCGTGAATGAATTTCGTTCCCGGTCGGCGGCTTGCGCCTCCGTGCGGATGAATGGTCATGTTCTCCATGATCTTGCACCCGTTGAAATATTTCTCTAAATCCGTTCTTCCCCTCAACCGCGGGGATAACTCCCCAGCCGTGAAGTTGGTTAATGCCGCTGAAACTTTAGGCATTACAACCTTGAAGTTATAAATTCATTCGCTTGAAAACGATTCACCGTATCAACAGAATTTTCCGCCGCATCGGCGTGCCGAGCTTCTCGTAATTTTAATTCGTATAACTCATATAAGCCGCGCACCAATCCGTTGTTCTGCGTGATGGCAAAGCATAATTCATGCGCCAGTCTCGCCGCGACTGTTTCACGCAATAACGTATCAAATTCATTGGGGTCGGTAATTTTCGCCACATATAAAATTTTAATCGTGCTTTCATCACTCAATATCTTTCTTCCTTCAACGCGATATTCCTCACCCGTTGAAACCTCGGAGTATTGTGATCGAATGACACGCAAACAATCAGAAGGCAGCGTGTACTGATAAGAATATTCAAATGTGGGTGTGGCGGTGTCTTGCGCCAGCTCCACGCGTTTTAACAAACAGTTCCAGGGATGCGCGCGAAAAACCGCATCGCGTACCGGTTCGTAGCGTTGGTTCAATAACCGTGCATTCTTGGAATCCTCCGTTAAACTGACAATCCTTGTCGCTCCCAAAATATTTAATGATGAATTACAAATTTCTACTACTGATGCCATGATTTCCTTTAAAAAAAATAATTAAAAAAAAGAGGGGGATGAACCCCCTCTTATTCGACTTTTAGTCAACAATGTAAACGATGTAACCTACCAGGTCATCACCATCCACTATTGCTGTAGTTGATGTAGCACGAAGAACAACTCCGTCTTTGCTTTCAAAGACATGAGTTCCACCAGTTGCTTTTGTCGCAGCCAAGGCTCCTTCCATATCGAAGTAGCCGACCGTGTCAACATCTTCCCCGTCAACCAATCCGTCAGGATCAGCCGAGGTAGTGGTTCCGTCTTGCGCCGTGTACGCATCCCATCCAAGATCCAGTGTCGCTGAACTTGTTGTCCAGTTCACATAAGCTCTTGATAATGCCAATAATACTCTCACTCTACCAGCCGGTAGTTCGCCAAGAGCAACTGAAGAACTTGCATCCCCAGCACCATCCTGGTCGTGAGTGAAAAACATGACTCTTAATTTGCCGTGTTCTTCGGTAGTCTTATTATTAACAACAGGAGTTGCAGTACGGTTAGTATATTCAGTTGATTTCTGAGTTGTAACAGCCATTTATATCCTCCTATTATTCGTTGCACGGAATTTGAACTACTTTTTCCTCTTCCATTCGAGTGGCTCCAATGCTCATGCAGTAGTAAACTTGAGTGCTGTATGATTTATCAGCTCTCTCATCTATTCTTGCACTAACATCCTTGCCTATTGCGAGTTTAATCGCATCCTCGGTGAAAGCGAAACATAGCCTGTCATCCGTATTAGTTGCATCGAAGCTAAGTCTATTTGACATAATAAACCGAAATCCAAGAAACGAATCTACTTGACCCATCGCCAAAGCCTTAACGGTATTATAATCACTATTCTTAACTTCTGTAGTGTTAAGCAAATCCTCTATTTGGGTTGCTCCACACACTACATATCTTTTTAGTGATGGATCCACATCTTTGAGATCCAGTTTCTTCTTCGCATCCAAAAGTTTTGCGATAGTCAATCCATCGGATTGATCTGATGTTGCATATTTTTGAGTGCTGGGGAGTGCCGTGGATGTCGATCCAGTTTCTCCCGTATAGGCAGTCGCATTAAATGCTGTGATGATAACGTCATCGATTGATCTTCCCATCGCCGCTGCCGCCGCTTTGGCGTAGGTTGAAGTAGGGTCAATCAGCATTCTTACTTTGTCCTGATCATCTATGAGATCAGCCCATTCGTAGTCAGCCAATGACACCCTTCTTCTTGAATGAGGAGTATCAATCTGCGGAGTGTCTGCGTGCCTGGAACTTCTCACTTGAGCAGCGGTTATACCGACTTGATCAAAGTAAGCGTTCTTCCCGGTTACAGATTCCACATCCACAGCTTCACGCAAACGGCTACCTACCTGTTGCGCTAGCAGTTGCACATTATTTGAATATTGCTGTACAAAAGCCGTGGTAATTTCACTTGACATAATTGTCCTCCATTAGTGAAAAAATTAAAACGATAAGCTCCCTATCTCT
>Ga0209128_1002005_pt1 | contig 13455 bp, 2 predicted proteins | sample ETNvirnome_6_100_FD_184072 | JGI IMG/M metagenome (GOLD analysis project Ga0209128, IMG submission 184072) | Marine viral communities from the Pacific Ocean - ETNP_6_100 (SPAdes) (version 2) | ecosystem: Environmental > Aquatic > Marine > Oceanic | place: Pacific Ocean | collected 2013-06-19 | reverse complement strand
CGGCCTCCGCCCCGAGGACGTGCAGGCCCTCAAGAACCCGATCCTGGTGCGGCAGATCGACGAGCCCGAGGACAGCAGCCCGGAGAACCTCCGAGTGCTGGTCCGGCAGTTGAACGAGAGCTTCACGCAGGGGATGGACCCGAGGACGGAGGCCGTGGCCATGAGCACCCGCCTCGACCATGAGGCCGTGCTCAGCATGGCGGCGAAGCTGGAGCCCGGCGAGACGCTCAACGGCTTCCTCGACTCCAAGCGCGCGGGGATGTTCCAGGCGAGCCTCTCCCGCGTGGGCCTGATCGACGCCCGCAACTCCGCGAAATACGTCTCCCGGAGCCGAGGGACGCTCAACGCCGCCGGGAAGAAGCTGGTGGCCAACCTCATGCTCGGCCGCATCGTCGGCGACCCCGACATCATGGGCGACACCGACCCTCGGCTCCTTACGAGCCTGGAGGGCTCCGTCGTGCACATGGTGCGAGCGGTGAAGGCGGGGCCGAGCTACGACCTCGCCACCGACTTCCAGGTGGCCATGAGCGGGCTCAACAGCCTGAAGGCCGCCGACCGCGTCACCGAGGAGGAGGCGAAGAAGGGCGGGAAGGGGCGCGAGCCCATGACGCCGGACGAGTGGCTGGCGCAGCAGGATCTCTTCGAGCAGCACGCCGTGGCCGACAACCCGCGGGCGCGGACGCTCCTCGACGTGCTCTTCTACGTCGGGGGCTCCACCGGAGGCGCAGCGAAGCAGCTTGCGAGTGTCTTCTCCGCCTACGGCGACGCAGCGCGTCAGAACCCCGAGGGACAGGACTCGCTCTTCGGCGTGAGCCTTTCGCCGCAGGAGGTGTGGCAGCAGACGGTTGCGGACTCCGTGGTGGAGGCGAGGGCCAATTGGGCCCAGAAGCGGGAGGAGGCGAAGGCGAAGGCGAAGGCGAAGGCCGCCAAGCAGGCCGAGGCCGAGCGGAAGAAGCGGGCGAAGGCGGAGGCCAGGGCGAAGGCGAAGGAGGCCAAGAAGGCCAAGAAGACGGCGAAGGGCTTCTCCGCGGCGCTGGGCCTTGCGGTGCGAGATCGGCTCCGCAAGGGCGGAGGGCCATCCGGCTCAGGCTGGCAGGAGATCCCAGGGGGCAAGCACGGCGGCAAGCGTCGGAGGGACGGCTCGCGCTGGACCTACTGGTATCCCGACGCCGACGCGGCGAGGGCGGCGCACGCCCACCACCAGAGCGAGGCCGCATCAGAGAGCGCCCACCACGAGGCGAAGGAGTTGAAGGGCGCCGAGGCCGCCCGGGACTGGAAGCGCGAGGAGGCCAACGAGCACCGTTCGCAGGCCTACAAGCACCAGCGGCAGAGCCGGGAACACGTTTCTCACGCCCACGGCGCCGAGGGCTACCTCCACGACCAGGGGCACAGCCTGGAGGGGAAGAAGGGGATCCCGCGGCACGCGACCGCGGACTACCGCCAGCACCTCCGAGACCCGTGGCCCCACACCGTCGAGGCCGCCGGCATGGTGACGAGCCGCGAGGTGGCGAAGTGGGAGGCCTCGCACTACTTCACGGACGGGAAGTTGACCGCAAGCTCACGCACCAACAAGATGGGCGCCTACCCCTGGAAGGTGGGCGATTGGCAGATCGACTCTCACCGAGGCATCTACGGTCACGAGGTGACGCAGCTTGTGGAGCTTCCGATTAGCGCGGTCACGAAGACCGAGAGCATGGTGGAGGGCGACGAGGAGGGTCGCGGGACAGACGCCGCGCGCTATGCCGAGTGGCTGGAGCAGGGCAACGAGCCGCCGCCGATCAGGCTCGTGCAGAGCGAGGACGGAAGCCTCCGCGTCACCGACGGACACCGACGCATCGCGGCTCACGCCATAGCCGGCCGGCAGGTGATCCGGGCGTGGATTTCCCCCAACGCCCGAAGCGGGATGCATGACTCGCAGGGGCACCCGATGATCACGGGGTTAACCCACGAGATCGCCATCCACGACGCCATCCTACGCGGCGAGAGCGTGCCGAGAGTGGTCCTCGACGCCTACCCGGGCCTGGAGCGGACCATGGAGACGGCGCGGGAGGACTACCTCGCCAAGCACCAGATGACCCTCGATCAGGGCTGGCAGCGCGTCCCTGGGGGCCACAAGGGCGGCGAGCGCCGACCCAAGGGCGGCGGATGGGAGTACCGCTACCCGGAGAAGGCGAAGCTGGAGCGCGCGAAGGCCGAGGCGATGAAGCACCGAGGGGTGCGCCGCCTCGTGCAGCGGGGACAGATCGTCTCCGTGCGTACCCTCCGCCAGCGCACGACGCCCGAGCCGGCGCTGAAGGCGTACCGGACCTACCTCCGGGCCCTCTCGCACGACCTCCACGCACGCGGGAAGAAGCGCGAGGCGCAGCTTGCCATGAGCGCCGCCGACGACCAGAGGGGCCTCGGCCTGGACGGCGAGAAGCGGGGCCGCCGCGCCGCCGGGGATACACGTTTCGTGAGGCCCGGCCGCGAGCCCAAGCTGCGCCACTACGGCGGAGAAGACACGAGTCGTTGGGGACAGGCAGGCCTTGCGCTCAGTCTCCGGGGCCGCGCCGACCTCGGCCTGACGATCGTGGAGGCCGGAGCGCCACCGAAGGAGCTTTTGATGAAGGGACAGACGCCGACCGGCGAATACACCGCGATGATTCTCGGCGCCCTCCGCAAGGCGGCACAGCTTGATCTGTTCGGGGGCAACCCAGAGCCGCTTCCGCCCGTGCAGCCGCCGCCCCGGCGCCCGCAGCCGGTGAGGCCTCCGCCGAAGCCCGCCGAGGGCACCGTGGTCCCGCCGCCGAAGAAGTGGCAGCGCAAGGCCGCCCAGGATCGCCCAGAACGCCCGGAACCGGCGCCCGCCGTCGAGGAGACGCCCGAGCCCGCTCCGGCCCGTGACGAGCCCGCTCCGACGCCAGAGTCCGAGCCTTCACGCTGGCCGTCGCGGCCGATCCAGAGCACCTCCGAGGTGCACGAGCACATGACCCGGCCGACGGGGATGAACCAGCGGCAGAGCGAGGGGTGGGACTACGCCAAGCACAAGAGCGCGACCTGGACCGGCACCCGCGGCAGGCACGCCGACTCCACCCAGGCCGAGGCGACCCTCTACCACCTCCAGGAGACGGCCACCCGGAAGCGACGCAGCAGCGCGCGCAACCGCAACCACCACATGGAAGACCTCTGGGACGGCGCCGAGCAGTGGACCATCGCCGCCATCCAGGTGGCGAACGAGCTACGGGACGGCCTGATCGAGCGCTCGACGACGCCAAAGCCGAAGGCGACCGAGGGCCCGACCCTCGCCGAGGTGGAGGCCAAGATCAGCTTCGACGCGCCAGACACCGGGGACTCAGGCCTCGACGCCCAGGTGACCGCCGGCCGGAAGTGGGGAGCCAAGCAGGCCCGAGGATGGCGCGGCGGAGGAGCCGCGAGCGGGCCCGAGGGCATCGCCGCATCCCTCGGCCACAAGGCGCAGGGCAAGATCAGCACCGCCCGCACGGACCGGGACAGGCACTTCTGGACGGGCGTGCGGGACTTCGCCGAGGCGGCGGCCAAGGCCGTGAACGAGATCCGCAACCCGGCGCCGAAGCCCGATAAGCCGCTGAAGCCCGCCAAGGTCGCCGGAGGGCAGCGTCCCCCGGGCGCGGGCTGGCAGCCGATCCCGAAGGGCAAGAAGGGTGGCTACAGGCGCCCGAAGGCCGGCGGGGGCTGGGAGTATTGGTATCCCGACCATGGAGTGGTCGCGAAGCCTCACGCCGACGAGCCGGAGGAGGTGCAGAGCGAGCACGACGACGCCGACGCGAAGCAGGCCAGCGAGGAGGCCGCCGCCGTCGAGGAGAAGGCCAAGCCAGGGGAAACAAAGACGGTGAACCATTCCGCCCGGCAGCGCGCCGAAGACGCCGGCCTCGTGGCCGTACAGGCCGAGGACGCCAACGGCGTCACGACCACCCGCTACGTTACGCCGCGGAACGCGAAAGCGATGGCCCAGGCGGGGATCACGACCTGGAAGTCCGCGAAGGCCGGCGGGATCTCCTCGCACGAGGTGGAGGACGGCGACGAGCGCGAGACCGTGGTCAAGGTCCCGACGCAGCAGACCGAGGAGGCCAAGACGCCGGACGTGAGCCTCGGCGGTCTCGTGGAGATCGAGGCCTTCAAGGTCAACGAGGACAGGCCGCCAAACTTCGTGGGCCTCGACGTGAGCAAGTTCGACTTCGAGTTTTTCACCAACTGGAAGGGCTACCGGAACAGGCGCCCGATCCGCGACGACGAGTTCCTGGAAGACCTCGGCTTTTGGGACGCCGTGGGCGGAAAAGATCCGAAATACGCCAACTTCCGACGGTCGTTCTACTCCGACATGCTGGCCAAGCGTGTTCCGTGGGACCGGATGACCCCAGACATGCGGAAGCGCTTCGGGCCGCTCGCTCGCGACCTCTGCGCATGGTGGAGCGACCTCACCGATTCCGAGCGGGAGCAGTTCTGGGACAAGTACGTGGACCCGGACTGGCAGTGGATGGTGGGGAAGACCACCGACCCGCGGCACGAGAACGAGACCCTCTCGATTCCGCAGGGCATGGAGGGGTTTGCCGAGCGCGGATTCGACTTCCACGCCTTCCAGAGGAAGGCGATCAACTTCGCCGCCGACCACGCGCCGCGGGCGGTCTGGGCCATGGAGATGGGCCTCGGCAAGACGCTTTCCGCGATCGGCCTCTACCACAAGCTCCGCCAGCGCGGAGAGGTGGACCAGATGATCGTCACCGCGCCGCTCAGCGCGCACGGGTCATGGGAGGATCACTTCGCCGACTTCTCGGACGCCCGCGTGCTCGTCCTCACTGGCGCGGACGGGAAGAAGCGCAAGCGGTCCTTCGAGGCCTTCCGCAGGGGCGAGGTGGACGTGCTGGTCCTCTCGCACCACACCGTTCAGAGGAAGCTCGCCAACGTGGCTCCGAAGGACGCCTTTACGGTCCTGGACGGCGCGGGAGTTGGGGCCGAAGCGGAGTTCCGGGGCGGGACCTACACCAAACAGGAGGACGGACGGTGGGAGGACAAGCGCGGCCGCTCCATGGATGGGGGCGAGCTTTCCGCGGAGTTTGTTTCTTCGCACGATCAGTGGGCGGCCTCGGCCGAGTACAACCGGGGACAGGAGCCGAAGCTGAAGTTTCTCGCGCACGATCACGACGTGATCGAGCTTCAGGAAATGATGCGCGAGCGAGGGGAGCGGACCCTCCGCATCATCGACGAGACCCACAAGTTCAAGAACCCCACCACCGCGCTTTCAAGGGGCCTCTGGCAGTCTCTCACGGAGACCCCGGGCCGCGTGATCGGCATGACCGGGACGCCGAAGCCCAACAAGGTGGACGATTTCTTCCACATCACCGAGAAGATCGCCCCAGGGTCGCTCGGAGGCCGCCTCTCCGACTTCGCGAAGCGCTACTGCTACACGATCGAGTCGGGACAGAGCGTCAAGATCCTCGGCTTCCGCCCGGAGGCCCTCGGCGCGCTCTACAAGGACAGCGCGGGCGTCATGTTCGCCAGGACGACGGCGGACCCGGACGCCAAGCTCAACCTCCCGGAGCGGAGAGACCTTTCGCCGCCGGTTCCGCAGGACGACGTGCAGCGGGAGATCCAGGAGCTTTGGGGCCACTACGCCCCATGGCGGAAGATGGCCAACAGCAAGAACGACGAGAAGGCCGAGATCGGCATGAGGATGCTCGAAGACGCTCTGAGCGGAGAGTTGGGGCCGCTCCACCGAGCAGCCGCGAAGACGGCGCCCTACCTGCCACAGTCGGCGCTGGCGCGCGCTCAGCACCTCGCAGTCGATCCCGCGCTCCTCGACGACGAGTGGGCCAACGACATGCCGGACTACGAGTCGCCGAAGATGGGCGCGTGCGCGGACGCGGTCCTGGAGCACCAGACGCAGAACCCGGACAAGGCGTCCGTGGTCTTCTGCGAGTGGAACCGAGGCGTAGCAGCGATGCGCCGCGCGCTCCTCCGGCGCGGCTTCAAGGAGGACGAGATCGGCATCTACACCGGGGACACCTCGAAGAAGCAGCGCCGCGAGCTTGAGGCGCGCTTGAACCAGGAGGAGAAGACTGTCGGCAAGGGCAAGGACAAGCGGAAGCAACTCAAGGTTCTGATCGGCAACACGGGGGCCCTGGAGACCGGCGCGAACCTTCAGCGCCGCGCCAACTTCGTGGTGCACCTCAACACCCCGTGGGCGCCCGACAAGCTCACGCAGAGCACGGCCCGCGTCTATCGCCAGGGACAGAGGAGCAAGGTCACGGTCCTCCGCCCGACCGGCTCCGAGGTGGAGGCCCTTATCGAGGCCGTGGTCTCCCGCAAGATCATGCAGGCATCGCAGGCCACCGGCCGGACGACGGACGCCGACGCGCACGTGGCCGCGAGCGTCCGCAAGTACGGCAAGGCCCAGGTGACGAACGAGCTTCTCGGCGAGCTTCTCGGCATCGACCCGAGCGTGTTCGTCCTGGAGAAGAAGGAGAAGAAGAAGAAGGCGAAGGACGAGGGGACAGCGAAGGCCCTCACGGCCTCATACGGAGCCCTCGCGCAGCACTTCCGCCGTCGCCGCCCCGTGGTGTAGCCTGGGGGCGCCCAAGCCAGGAGCGCCAAGCATGGACCCCAACTTCTCGATCGACGACCCCTACGTGGCCCGCGACCTCCTCCGGGCCCTCGTCCCGGTCGGCGGTGTCTACCCGGCGAGCGTGGAGCCCGAGGACCGGAAGGTGCTCACCCGGGCGCTCTACGAGCACATCAAGGGCGACAAGGGCTACATGCCGCGTTGGCTCCGCGAGGAGGTGGAGGACGGCAAAGGGCCCTGGACGCCGGGGGCACCGCCGCAGGACGACGGCCTCCCCGGCCGCTTCGTTTGATGAACACGTTTCGCCCCCTCGCCAAGGGAGCCACCGGCCGCCGCGTGACCGTGCCGCACAGCTACCGCCGCGTGGAGGTGGGGCCGCCGCCGAAGCGCAACCGGAAGCGCTGGCCCTTCCAGGGGACCGTCGAGTTCCAGGGGCTCACCATCGACGTCGAGAACGTCCGGGGCAGCTACCGCGAGGGGACAGACCCGGACGGCCATCCGTGGCGCACCCTCATGCGAGCGCACTACGGCGAGATCCGGGGCACCGAGGGCGCCGACGCGGACAAGCTCGACGTGTACCTCGGCCGCAACGCGGACTCCCCGCTCGTCGTGGTCGTGCACCAGCAGGACCCGCAGACGAAGCGATTCGACGAGGACAAGGTCATGCTTGGCTTCGACTCCGAGGCCGACGCCGTGGCGCTCTATCGCCAGCAGTACGACCGCCGGGGCTACTACGGAGGCCACACCGCCATGCCGATCGGACAGTTCTGGCGCTGGAGTCGCGACGAGCGCAACCGCGGCCGCAAGGTGCACGCCCGCAAGAGCCTCCAGAACGCCCCAGGAGCGCCGGAGCCGGGCTGGGCGCCCATCGGGTGGGGAGACACGTTTTCGGACGTCCTGGGCGTGGCATGGGCCCTCCTCAAGGCGAAGCAGCACAAGTACCTCCGCCGCGTCCCCTACATCGACGGGAAGGGCCGCCGCCGCTACCGCTATTACTACCGCTACAAGCGGGAGAGGCACGGGCGCCACCACTCGGTTGAGCACGAAGTGGTGGACCGCAAACAGTTAGTGGTGGGCGCGAAGATCAGGGACAAGGGCGAGGGTCACACCGGACATTGGGAGGTGATCAAGGCCGACAAGGAGGAGGGCTTCACCATTCGCCACGACGAGACCGGCGAGGAGAAGACCTTCTCCGATGTGTGGGGTCTTTCAAGCTACCTCGGCGAGGAGCACAAGGAGATCACCAGGGGGCTCCGCCGAGAGGCGGGGCTGGTGGCCCTCAAGCACCGAGCGGAGGCGGTGGAGGTGCTTCGCGAGCGCACGGAGGCCTTCCGCAGGCGCCGCAACCGGACCACGTGGGCGCGCTACGCCAAGCAGCTTCTTCTCGTTCGGGAGCTAACGGACCTGGCGGTCTCTGCGAACGTGCACGACGCGGCCTCCCCCACCGTGATCGCTGAGATTCTCGGCGCGAGTACGGAGGAGCCCGCCACCTCGAAGGAGAAGCGGCGCGAGATCACCAAGCTCCAGAAGCGCGTGGTGCAGGGCGGATACCTCGATCACGACAAGACTCGACCGCTCAGCATCGCGGACCCAGATGTCGCGCAGGACTGCGCTCGCCTCGAATACCTGCTTGACCTCGGCATTGATTGGGATGAGGAGCGTTGGGTCAATCTCAGCCTGGAAGATCTGGACAAATTGTCGTCCGACTCGGCGCGAGCGGCGACCAATCTCATCAGGAGTCACACGGGCAAGTATGACGAGGGGATGGCCCCTCACCTCCGCATCTACACTGGCTGGGGCGGGGGACAGACCTTGCAGCAGATCCGCAAGACTCGTGCTCTTGCCGCAGCGACGAAGCGGCTCGGCGGGGTGGATTTGACGGGGCTGGATTGGGGACTGCCAGACGCGGTGCTCTCTGCTCAGGCCTCGGGCTACAACAGCGCCCTGGGCAAGGCGTGGTCGCAACTTGGGTACGGCGTTCAATCGGAGAAGGCGTCAACCGCCGCGCCGACCGGGCCCGTCCTCCTCGGGAGCGTCGCGCAACTTCAGAGCGCGATGGAGCGGGACAGAAGCCCCACAACCATTGTCGGGAAGGCTGTGGCCGACCAGGAGGAGTTCGGCAGCGCGAAGCTGAGCGTTGTCGCCGCGGGCGCCGAGGACGACCCACAGGCCCAGGCGGCACGTTTCATTCAGGAGTGGCTGACGACGGCCGATGGGGTGGCCGCCATGATGCGCCTGGAGCCCCACGAGGTGCGGGTGACGAGCAAGGGTGGAAGCTCGCGCATCGGCGAGGCCTTGTGGGACCGTCTGGCCCTCGAAGACACGAAGCAGGCCGCCTCATCCTACCGGGCGCGTCACCGGAAGCGCTGGTCGCGGACGGCGCGGGCCCTGGCTCGGACCCAGGAGCGGGTGGAGAATCACCTCGTTGGGGCGATCGAAACGGCCATGAGGGACCGCCTGATCGACGATGATCTCCAAGAGCCGGGCGGAGGAGTGACGTACCGCTCGTCGGGGTCTACCCGGCGACCCGGCTACTACTCCGCCGTGCAGCGCACCGCCATGGATCTGGTCGCCGCCAACGAGCCGGCCGCGCATCGGGAGCTAATGGAGATCGAGAAGATCCCCTGGTCGGAGCGGACGGAGGAGCAGAAGAAGCGGGATATGGAGTTGAAGAGGGAGCACCTCTACCCACAAGTGAACGTGGTACAGGCCCAGATCGCCGGAGACGTCCTCGCCGCCCTCATGCCCAAGCTCGGCGTGCGGACGAAGAGCCCGGACGCCGCCGCAAGGAGGGCCTGGAAGAGACAGCGCCACCTCTCCGACGCAGAGATCGAGGCGGCACGGCACCACAAGGCCGATGGACAGGTTGCGACGAGCTACGATCGGCACGCCGACCTCTCGCACCTCTCGGCGCTCCTCGGGCACATGGACCCGAAGACGGTCCCGCCGTTCGCGATCGTGACCTACGACGGGAACGAGCGCGCCCACTGCGGCTGGTCGAATGTGATCGAGTGCTTCAGGGGGGGCCATGGAAGCACCATGTGGCATGAGTTCGGCCACGCCATCGAAAACGCTTCCCCGGGCATCAAGGCCGCCTCCAACGCGCTACGGGACGAGCGGGGCAAGGGCGAGGAGATCCGCCCCCTCAACGAGATCCACGACTCCACGTCCTACGAGAGCCACGAGAAGGCGATCGAGGACCAGTGGGACAACGCCTACTCGGGCAAGTGGTATGGCGAAGGCGCCTCAACCGAGGTGCTCAGCATGGGCGTGCAGCGGCTCTTCGACGACCCACGCGGATTCTTCTACAACGATCCCCAGCACTTCTACTTCACCCTCACCGCCCTTTCGGGGGGCTTCGGGAAGGGTGCCGACGGCGACGAGGTGGCGCAGAAGATGAACGCCATGATCGCAAAGCGGGTGTCCGAGAAGGCCGAGGCCGAGAAAGCTCAGAAGGGGGCAGCATGAGAGGCACAATCACCCTCCGCAAGGGTCGGGCCCAGGCGACTCTGGAGTGGTCGGGACAGACGCATTTCGAGGGCACCTGCGAGATCCACGGCGACCGCGGGATCGCGAAACACGTCTCCGCAGCGGTTGACGCCCCGCCGGCCATCGGCCACCACCCGACCCTCGGCGAGCGCCCGACGACGTGGAGGATGGGGGAGTGGCCGCACGTCCTCGTCTTCGCCGACAGCTTCGCGCGGTCCGAGGGCTACGCGATGAGGGTCGGAGACAACCCCGGCCTCCCGTGGAAGGACGACGGCGAGAACGGCCCGCTGGAAGGGTGGGCGGTCTCGATCTGGCCGGACACGGAGCCGGCAGGCGGCGGGGGACAGACCGCGAAGGCCCTCACGTTCACTGACCTCCCCGACGCGCTCCGCAAGGCTGAGTCGGCACGCCCGCCAGGGGGTGGCTGGAAGCCGATCGAGCACGGCAAGCATGGCGGAATGGTCAAGGTGGTCGGCGGTAAGCGGAGATATTGGTATCCGAGCGACAAGCACGCGACGAGCGCGGGCGAGCACCATGAACAGGCAGGGCTCGCGGCCGCACTGAGTGGCGACGATGCGCTACACGCGAAGCACGGCGCCGCACGCGATGGAGCGCTCAAGTTCGCGTCGGACGCGCGAGCCCGCGCCCACGTAGCGCAGCATGGAATCACGATCGGCGACGCGAAGCGGGCAAAGAAGTTCCGAACGAAGGTCGAGGCCACCAAGGCGGCTCGCGCGGCCGGGCTCGGTGGGGCGTCGCCGGAGCGACACGATCTCCGCTTCGCCGGCCGCACATGGCTCCTACGTATCGCTGACGGCTACCTGAGTGTGGAGGGTCTGTACGTGCGAGTAGCAGACCGTGCGCAGAAGGCCCTCACCTTCGCGGACCTCCTCCGCAAGGCCGAGCAGCTTTCGCTATTCGGCGACGACCCGGAGCCCCTGCCCAAGCCGACGCCGGCCCCGGTGCGCCCCAAGCCCAAGCCCGCGCCGAAGGTGGAGACGCCAGCGCCCGCGAGCAGGCCGACGAAGTTCTCGCTCAACTCCACGCTCTACAACGACGTCTGGGAGGCCTCCGTCGAGGCATGGGGAGACGAGCCTGGAGGAGCCCGCGGCGCGTTCGTGGACGCCATGCACGCGGCCACCGCCACCAGGAACAGCGACGGCGACGCCGTGTTCGTACTGGCGCTCGACGGCGTGGCCCGCAAGGTGGCCGCCGCCGCCGATGGCCCGTTCGCAGTCGCCGCCGACGCGGCCGAGGCCGACAGCAACCGGACGGACTCGCACATTCACGCCGCCGTCCTCCGCGAGGCCAGGGACAGAGCGAAGCGCGCAGAATCGCCCAGGACGTCCGAAGAGCCGAAGAAGGGCGCACGGGACGGCCAGAAGGCGAAGAAGCCGTCACGGGCCACACAGAAGCCCCCAGGGGCCGGATGGCAGCCGATCCCGAAGGGCAAGAAGGGTGGCTACCGCAAGCGCCAGGGCAACAAGTGGATCTATTGGTATCCCGACACGGGACAGGCCAGCAGGCCGCGCCACGACGATCACATCAGCGTGCACGCCGAGCACGAGAAGGCCGAGCCCGAGCCCGAGCCGACCCCGGAGCCCAAGCCCGCGGAGAAGAGGCCGGCGCGGAAACGTGCTTCGGGGACAGGCGGAGGCAAGGCCGAGCCCCGCGGCGACCACCAGGAGGTGGGAGACGTCCACGTGGGCGGGAGCCGCGCCGATCAGGCCGCCCGCTTCCGCGAGGCCCTCCAGACTGGCGACAACTCGCACCTCTCATCCTCCGAGCAGAAGAGCCTCTACACGAAGGCCAAGGTCTTCCCGAAGCCCGACCAGGAGACCCACAAGGCCATGGGCGGGACGCCCGGCGGCTACAGGATGAAGGAGTGGCTGCACGCCCAGATCACGACCCGCCCGCCCGACGACTCGCCAGATGGGCGGCGCCAGTACGTCGAGTCCTGCGACTTCGTTGCGCGGAGCCTCACCGCCTGCCGCACCGCCGAGGACGTGATCACATTCCTCCAGGACTTCGGGATGCTCTGCATGGGCTATCAGGCCGGCGAGCGCGAGACCGTTACGAGGGTCGAGTACTACGACAACTGGCTCCCCCGTGCTGGGGAGGCGCCGACGCAGCATAACCCGCTGGCTGGCGACTACGAGAAGAAGACCCGGACGACATACGAGCCCCACCCAGAGCTTCCCCAGGTAGTGCACGGAGACAGGGAGTCGAAGCGCCGCGCGGCGCGTGAGAACCCCTACATCCACAAGCTCATCGCCCTCGGCCCCAAGCTCCGCAAGCGGTTGGACCACCGCTGGACCGATGGGGACAGGAAAGCCTGGAGGGAGGCCACCCAGCTTGACGAGCTTGGCTGGGACGACGCCGAGGCCCTGAAGGAGTCCCGGAAGGAGAAGCGCAAGAAGGACCGCGCCGCCGGGGGGGGCAAGCGCGCCTTCCGCTGGTCACGGAGAGCACCGGACGGCGTGACCAGGGTCGGCGGGCACGAGGTGGCGAAGGCCGACGGTCAAGCCATGGCGGACGAGTTCGGGCTCCTCAACGTGCAATATGGCAACTGGACGTCCCAGGGCGACCGCGACGAGCACGTGCGGTCATGCCATGGCGCGCTCCGCGACCTCGCCGAGATCACCGGGATCGACCCGCAGCAAGTGTCCTTCAACGGGCGCCTTTCCATGGGGATCGGAGCCCGCGGCAAGGGGAAGGCGCGCGCGCATTATGAGGCCCACGCGCCGCTCTACAAGGACGGCGAGAAGGTGGGCGACGGCCCGATCATCAACCTCACGAAGTTCGCCGGAGGCGGCTCGCTCGCCCACGAGTGGGGCCACGCCCTCGATCACATGATGAGCGTCCTCGGCGCTGGCCACGACCTCACCGACCGCGTGTTTCCGTCCAACGCTCACGAGCACCTTGCGTTGCCCCCCGAGGTGGCCGAGGCCTACTCCGCAGTGATGGACGCGATCGAGGGTCCGAGGAGGGGATTGCGGGCAAAGTACCGGGCAGCGGAGCGGGAGTGGCAGGCCGCCTCGGAAGCCCACGGAAGCGGATCGCCAGAGGCCCGCGCGATCGGTCGCCGGATGCGCGACCTTGCCAGGGCGGAGGCCCGTCCGACCGACTACCTCCTCCACGCCCAGGCGCTCGGAGGCCAGAAGGACGCGGAGAAGGTGGGCTATTGGGAGCGGCGACACGAGATGTTCGCCCGAGCCTTCGAGTCCTACATTGAGGACACGCTCCAGGAAGGCGACCGCCGGAATACCTACCTCGTGGTGGGGACGCAGGGGACCTACCCAACGGGCAAGATCGTTGCGGGCACGAAGAAGACCACCGAGAGCGAGAGCGAGGCGACGAAGCAGGCCGGCGCCGCATATTCAGCGGCGCGA
>Ga0209128_1001991_pt1 | contig 13496 bp, 29 predicted proteins | sample ETNvirnome_6_100_FD_184072 | JGI IMG/M metagenome (GOLD analysis project Ga0209128, IMG submission 184072) | Marine viral communities from the Pacific Ocean - ETNP_6_100 (SPAdes) (version 2) | ecosystem: Environmental > Aquatic > Marine > Oceanic | place: Pacific Ocean | collected 2013-06-19 | reverse complement strand
CTTCTTGTCCTACAGGAAGTTGAGTGTATAAAGGTTTTTGTTCTATTAGTGTTGCCATTGTTTTATTTTATACTATTTAATATGTCTTCTTTTATTGCCGAACCAAACTTGTCCCCAAACTCTTTCATTCCTAGCATCATAGGTTTTTGAAAGAAGCTAATTCCCTGTATTCCTTTTTTCTTTATGCTTCTTGCAATTGCAAAAGACAAAGACTTATGAGTTATAAACCTTCCCTTTTTATCCCTACCTTTTAACCCTTTTCTTTTTATCCACCTTTCAATTATTCCTGAAGGTGGTTGTTTAGTTGTATACTTGAAAGGACTTGTTTTTGTTTTCCCATCAATATCAGTAAAAGTTCTTCTTACTTTATTCCCTGATACTCCTTTGTCTACATACTTACCATAATCAGCCATCTTAAATCTTATTGTAACTGATCCGCCCTTTCTTATAACAAAGAAATCAATTGAGTTTGCCAAAGCTCCGCCCTTACCTGCTGCTGACAAGTTTCCTTTCGCTTCTCTAACTACTTGACTGCCAAAGCTTTTAAGATACCTTTCAAGTGCGGGTATATCCATTATACTAGTGCTGCAAAGACTTCTACTTGAACATCAGTTGTTGCTGAAGGTCTTACCTCTACAGTAACTAAATCTTGTAATGTAGGGAAAGCAGGACTTGCATCTTCTTCACCTATTAACGCTTCTTCAGCTTGAAATAAGATATGAGAACCACCTGCTCTTACTGTTACCTGATAGTTTGTAGCTGAAGTTACATAAGCTACTTTCATATCTTGGTCTGTACTCAAGTTAGTAACTCTAAGGTATTTGCAATTCTCTACATCTAAAGCACCATCTGCTCCGTGAGGTGTTGAATTAAATACTGCTACTGTTGTAGTCTGTGAGTGAGTACAAGTTAATATTCTTTCAAATACATCAACTATGTCTGTAGTTGTTAAAATATTTGAAGAACCTCTGACTGAGCCGTTAAGCACTACGTTCTCTGTAATTGTTGTTGTTAAATCTGCCATATTATAATTTTATTGTTATTTTAAATTTCTTCCACCCTATTTGAACTATTAGTCTTCCTATCTTAAACTTGAACATTAATATCCTGCACCTCTAGTATTAACAGGAATATCACAAGTCTGAAAGTCGTTTTGAACTAATACACCTATATTAAATACATAGCCACAGCATAAATTATCAAACCTTTCCTGAAACGGCTCTATTGTAAATTGGTCTTGTGTAAAATAGATAGGTTCGTTAATATCATTAACTCCTGCTATAGATTGTCTTGAACTATGTCTAAGCATTCCGATTATGTCTGTACAAATAGCTAAAGTTTGATTGAATACTTCCTGCTCGTTATTCTCTGTGTTTACAAGCTTAGTTAAAAGCTCGTGCTGTTTCGTTTGCCAATCTGATTTTTCAGAAACCATATCACAAATAAACACTTGAAAGTTATATGTCAATTGACTATCACCTGTTGTTACTGATGTAGGGTTGATGTGCATTAAAGGAAACTTCTCCATCTTTTCAAGATTGATGTCATAAATATCACCTACTGAAGTTGTGCTTATTTGTTCGTGATACTCGCCTAATCTTAGCAAAGTGTTTACTACGTTATTATATGTTTTATTGTTTACCATCTCTTTGTACTTTGTTTTGTGAGTGTAAGTCTGTTTCATAACTTAACCAAGTTAAGCACTCTAACAATCCTAAATTCGTTATTCTTTCTAAGTTTACTATCTCAGCTCCGCATAATCTGTGGAGGACTCCGAACCATCCCCACTTCTCGGCAAAGCTTTCAGTTGCTATTGCGTCCTCGTTTCCATCAGCACTTCCGTCAAACACGATTGCAAAGTCTTTGACAATTCTGTCACGAAAGCGTAAAAAAAAACCAATGCACTCTGCACTTGTTCAGCTGACATCTTTTTCATTTCTTCTGCCCTGAGCCGTATATTACCATCATAAGCTTCAACAATATAAATGTCATTCTTCTTTTCTTTTATCGGTCTATACAATACAGCCATCAACTCAGGCAAATGTTTTTCAATTCCGTTCTTAATAAAAGTTTCTATGTCGGCATACTCACCCAATGTAATGCTGTCTAAGTCAGGGTGAAAGCCGTACTCTACTCCTTCTATTTCAATTATCCTTTTTAAAGAGCTGTTTTGCTTATGCTGTAACTGAGCTAGCTTACTCATTATTAAAGCGACATCTTTTAAAGCCAACTCCTTTATCAACTTCTTAGGAATGTTTGAAAGTTCAGCTATTGTTTTTTCTGCTTCCTCTGTCTTGCTGCCCTCTTGAAATCTAATAAGCTTTAGCCACTTCTCTAAACTTACATCTTCCCAACTGCTTATTAACTTGAACTTCTTTTCTTTTCCTTCCTTCTTGATTTTTACTTTCATCTAATATATAATAGAAATTAATTGATTTTAGTTTACTGTACGTAATACTTCCCTGCGTTAGGGTTATCTAAGTGGTATATAACATTGTACCTAACACCATCTATTGCGTGATTGAATGCGTCTTGGTATAATTTTGAACCCTTATCTGCAAATACATAATTGTTCAACTCTTTAGCTATGTTTGTACTTTCAGGAGTTATGACAAGCTCATAGTCTTGCATACGAGTTATTCCACTTTCAATAGTTCCTTTTTTTACAGGTTTGATGTTTACTCCTAAGTGTCTTAAATCGGCTATTAGTCTTGGCTCTGCACTATCGGCTATGATAAGTTTATTATCTACTTTGTCTAATATGATTTGAGCTAATTCGTTTGACTTTAATCCGTTCTTATAGATATGTTCTTTTAAATATATCTTACGCTTCCTTTTATCAATAGCTACTTCTGTAAGACTATCAGGGTCTACACTAAAACCAAAATCCATTCCACAAGAAGTTTGTAAACCATCAGGATTAAATTCACCAATACTCCAATTCTCAAATACAACTCCTTCTGCTTTGTCTAACCACCCCCCTAAGATTTTGTGCTGATACTTTTTAAAGTTCCTATGCTTTATGCTCTTAATACGCTCTAGGAAGCTCTGTGAGAGGTTTACTATGTTATCTAGGTAGCTAGTATGTATATAACATACATTGTCCTTAGAGCCGTTAAAACCGCCTTCTACGCCTTTGTCCTCAAAAAAACGTTTATATATCCAATGTTCTTTTGTAACAGGGTTCAATATTAAAACTACTCTATTGTGTATGTTCTTTTCTCTAATACTTAAATCAATAGTATCAAAGATATTCTCATCTACAAGCTCCTCAGCTTCATCTAATACCCAAGTGCTTATTCCCTGTAATGATTTTAAACTAGCTGTTTGGTTTCCTGCTGATGTTCTAATACCTCTAAATAGAATGTCTGATTGATTGCTTGTATTTACTACTTCTGCTTTATTAATACTAAACACTTCATCAAACCCTAAAAGCCCTATCTTTTCTAAGAACTCAGGAATGATTGATAAGTGAGCTGATGTCATTGTGAAACGAGTAAAGAGTATTCTTATCCCTTTAGTCATTGTAAGTAAAGTAAGAAAGACTGTTACAGCAAAAGACTTTCCTGATCCCCTTCCGCCTGTAATTATAAAGTAACGAGCGTCAGATGAAAATAAAGGATTGTATTTCTTATTCAGTATCAGTTTCAACAAATGTTATAACAGGCATATTGATAGCTTTATCGCCTGAAGTTATATCTACTCTGTTTGTTTCATTCCAACCTAATCTAGTTTTAGCAGCGTGAATTACAACTGAAGGAACTTTGTCTTTTACACATTCATAATACTTTGACTTAATAAAATCTTGTTGTATGTTTTCTATTTCTTCAACCTTAGCTTTAAATTCTTCATCTTCTTTTAGCCATTTATAAAAGTTTGTTCTGCTTAAGTCAGTTGCTTTTAAAGCTGTTGTTATTACTCCTAGTGAACTCTCTAATGCTTTGAGTAATCTCTCTTTGTTAATCTTTGTTCTATTCTGTTCCATTATATATTAAGTTGTATGCTAAAAGATGTTCCTCTGTGTTTAGCTTCTTTTATCATATTAGGGTATTCTTTTATTAAACGCTTGATTGCAAATTTTTCTTTTTCTATTCTCCTACTATCTCTGCAACCACCTTTTAATTGAGTATGTTCGTGTTGCATATATAAGACATTACTTCTTACTGTTAATCCTCTTTCTAATATATGTCTTAATGATAATTCGTAGTCTTCTTTTACTTCATAAGTTTCATCAAAATAATAAGTGCCATCATTTATAACTCCCATGCACGAACCTAAGCAAACTCCATTAAATAAAAAAGGGTTATAAGGATATAAAGTTAAATTATTGTTCGTTGTAAAAAACCCATTTATCTTGCTGCCTACTTGATATGACACTTCAAATAACCTACCTATTTCTTTAATATAAACATTTTCATCTCTAACATGTTTTCTTGAATACTGTTCAGTTAATCTTTCCATATAGCCACCATCTTGAAAATCATCATCTATAAAGAAAACATTTTGTTTTGTGTTTTTTAATATCCAATTTCTAGTTGCAGTTATACCTCTTACCTCATTAGGTATTCCTATTATTTCGTTTGAGTATATTTTATATTGCTCTACTTCACTTTTTGGCACAAATATAGTAGCTGACTTAAATACTTTATGCGAGGTCATTACCCCTGCCCTTCCTTTTGATGGTATGCAAATTTTAAATTCCGACACGCTGTTTAAATGTTTTAAGGTTAAATACTCTTTCTAATCCATATTGTTCACTGCTGCTTCCAATTTTACAACCGCCCATTCTAACTGTTTGGCATTTGAAAAGTTCTTTTAATTCTTGCCATTCTAAACTATCTTCGTCCTCACAAATTATAATATACTCTTTTTTAGGTAACACTTGCAAAGACTTAGGAACTTCTATAATTTCGCCTTCTTCCGCTTCATCTATTTTGTCATCAGGGTTTTGCCAAACATCTAAACCCCAATCCTCAAGCTGACTGCTATCCCATTCATTAGCTAACATATCCCATTCCCATTCTCCAAACCCTACATTGTCTTTAACTATAAACTCTTTCTTTTGTTCTTCAGTTAATCCTTCAGCTACTTCTATCCAAACTTCTTTAAGCCCTGCATCTTTACTTGCCTTCAATCTCATATTGCCACCAAGCACCATCATATCTTCATCAACTACAATTGGTCTTAGCTTTAACATTTCAGGAAATTCCTGTATTGACTTTACTAACTTTTTAAACTTATCGTTCTTTATTATTCTAGGATTGTCAGGGTTTCCCTTTACTTTACTGATCTTAACTTGTTGTTTCATAATGTAGTGTCTTAGTATATAATAGAAATTAATCTAATTTGTTTGTAAAAATAAGTCATAAGGGTCATATCTATAAATATTTACTTTTCTTTTGCTTGTTTGTTTCCAAGTGTTTTGATGACTTATTCCGTATCTCTGTCCTATCTTATGCCACCCCATAGTTTGCCAAAATATGTTAGAAGGTAAATCATCTGCACACCCACAACTAAAAGACAGAGTTCCTTTTTTAGAACCATAATCAATAACACTATCCAAAAGAAGCTGCCCTCTTTTCATCATTCTTGCATCAGTTTGCAAACATATTTGAGCTATCTTACCCATTTTCCATGCTGAACCAACTCTACCAAAAGAAGCTAAGACAAACCCTACTAAATCATTATTACACTCACACACCCATAATTTATCATTGCAGGTATCACTCCATCTTTTCCCTGTTTTAATTCCTGTGATAGCTGCTTCATAAGCTATTTTAGGAATAAAACCTAAACAGTTGCTTTCTGTTTTTGAAAGGCTAACAATATATTTTAAATCTTTAATTTCAGCAAACCTTATAATTCCATACTCATTATTAGTAGTCTTCATTTATTCCACGTGTTCCTGTTAGAGTTTCTTTAGCTTCTTTCCAAAGTCTGTCACCTCTTTTTTTTTTACTTAATGATGCTTCAGTTCTTTTAAGACTTGGTATTCCTTCTGTTGGTTCGCTATCCATCCACTTACCGCAACTGCACTTAGCTTCCTTAGTTACCCATTCGCCATCTCGGTAAACTATTGTCGCCCTTCCAATTTCCATAGTGTTTCCACATTCGCAACTATATAGTGTCATTATGTATTCTGTCTAATTCAAAGTGTAAATGGTTTATTGCTTTTCTAATATCTTCAACTCCTCCGTCATTATGTTTATTCTTACTTCTCAAAAGATAAGTTACGGCTGTTCCTATATTGTAACTGAGGTTAAAGTTACTTACAACATCTTTAGCCATATAACCGTTCTTTCCTTTATAGTAATCAGGTACTTCTTGTAATTCAATTGGTGGCATATTTTCTAGGTTTTTAATTAGTCTATTGTTTTGTTTCATTATCTAAAAGTTTAAGCAATTGGTGTGATGTGTATATCCTGCTATCACCTGAGTAATTTTCAAAGATACAAGTAAAGTTGTCGTCTTCCCAAGTCCATAAAGATTTAACTCCTTTAGCAATATGTTTCTTTAAAACCCATTTAATTGTTTTGTAAGTTCTATTTGTATTCATTGTATAGTTTTTTTATTCCATCAAAGCAGGTTGAAATACAAGAGCCGCAATTTGTTCCTGTTTGGTAGTTTGTGTTAAATATAGTGTTATAAGTTTCAATCATTCTTTTTTTAGCTGCTTGGTTTTTTGCTCTACCTGTTTTTAAGTCTTTCCACATATCTAATATTTCATCAACTATTTCCTGCGGTAAACTTTCAGGAGTTTCTACTTCTGTTGTTTTATCCCAATATTTCTGAGGACAAGCCATAGGTGCTATTCTTGCTTTCACTTTCATAAAACAGGTGCAAATTTTACAATTACCTGTTGGCTTAAAATAATAAACACAATCCCTACATATTGCAATTCTATCTTTATAGACTTCGTTAGGCACAAAAAACTTATTCATTCAATTCCTTTTTAAGTATTTCCCTTACTTTGTCTATTGTAGTAAATAAACTGTTTCTGCTTATTCCTGTCTTACTCGCTAGACTGTCTAAAGTTTCACCTGAATAGTATAACTCAAAGACTTTTTTATCGTACCAAGTTTGCTTATCTAATACCTTATCTATTTCTTCTAGCTTAGTCCATTTGTATTCTTCTACTACTTCAGGCATATTATATATAGACTTTAGATTGTCTGTAACATTAGTTTCGTAAAATTTACTTATATGCGTGTAGTATTTCTTATACTTATAATAAAACGGACTTCTTTTACTTGTTAAGCTCCTTCTCAATACTACTGCACCGTATCTAATCAAGCCATCTTGTCCGTCTTTCTCCCAAATACCTTTTAGAGTGTCAGGGTTCATTTGCAAGTAGTATAGCATAAGCTCCTGTACAGCGTCATTAATAGCTTCTTCATCTTGCGTAAGCCCATAACACATTTCTCTGAACTTAGAGCTAAGACTAGATATTTCCTGATAAATCTTATTCATGCTGCACTTTTAAGTTGTCAATCTTATTTGCAACCTCATGTACTAATTCATCTAATATTATTTTATAACTTCTGATGATAGGCGAGTTTCCTTTTGTTTCTAGTCCTGCAAAGAAACCATTTGTTGCTACTGATAAGTTGATAGGAATAATCATTAGCCAATCATAGTAGTTGTTTCCTTTAGATTTTTTACCGTATTCATTATGATATTCTACAATAGTATCTACTACATCTAAATAATTATTGTATCTTGATTTTGTGCTTACGTCTTTTGAAAACTCTTGGCACATCATTAAATACGTTTCTATTATGTTCTTATGTTCCTCGCTTGCATATATCGGTTCTATCATACGTCAAACTTAGTAAAAAAGTTTACTCAATTCCTTTTTCTTTTTTTAACTTTTCAACAAGTGATTTATAATAACTTATTTTTTCTTCATATTCAACCCTAGAAATCTTTAAAGTTGTTCTAGCCAAGTATTGTAATTCCTCTGCTTTACCCTCTCCATACTTTCCATCTAGGGCTAGACTGAACTTATACTGTTCACCCCAAGCATAGACGTTACATTTTACACATTGTACTTGACAATTCTGCTCATCAAATCTTGTAGACAAATGTTTCCTAGACTGAAAGTGTCCATTCTGCATACCATCTTTGTAGTGTCTGACTATTCCACAGGTGAAGCATTGGCACATTCCGTATTCGTTAGCTTCTCTAAGTCTTATGTAAAGACTGAACCATTTGTCAAGTTCTTTTTTTAATTTACTGACTGTCTTCTTCAATTCTTATTAGGTTTTTGATTAATACTTTTATCAGCATTTCTTTATCAAAGGTGCTTCCTTCTCTGACTTTCCTACCGCCATAATAAAATATTCCCTTCAAGTTATTTATTCTTTCATAGACAATAGCGTTATTAAAAGCCCATATAATTGCTACAGGTTTACCACTACGGACTTGAACCTGTTGTGCTTTAACTATTTTACGCATAGCCACTATAACATCTTGTCCGTCCTCTATATTTTTGTGAACTCCTTTTACTTCAGCAAACCCTGTTATCTTTCCTTTGTTATAAAGAACTGCGTCTATGTGAGCATACTCCTGATGTGAGCCATAAGTCAAACCAAAGTGATTGCAAAACTGAGTTAGAGCTTTGTTCTGTCTTTCTCTATGTTTCTTTCGTTCAAATTTCATCTTCAAACTTAGAACAAAATATTGCTTCTAAAATACAAAGTAGAATTATTATTCCCCATACGATTGTTAATATCTTCATCTTAATAGTTTTACAGGTTCTTGATAAAATAGTACTTTTTCTTTTGGCTTTCCTAATGTATGCACTTCATAGTACGCATTGTCTATTAGTTTCTTTTGAGCATACACCCATTTGTAAAAGGTTCTGATATTTAAAAAAGGTTCGTCTTTACCAAATCTTACTCCCTGTCTAAATGCATCAACTACTTGGTTGAAGGTCATATTGCCGAAACGCTTTTCTTGTATTAAGTCTGCTGCAAATATCTTACTAAGACTTGCCATAGTTTGAGGATCTGTTTTGTGTCCTATTTCAACTGCTGTCTTTGCAACTAAGTCTAAGACTTTTTCAGTCAGCTCTTTTAAGTTTTCTTGTTTTAATGGTTTCATAATAATTTTTTAGCTTCGTGCCAAGCATTAATTTGTGCATCTAACTTACTCATTGTTCTAGGTTTCTTTGCGTCTCTTTTCTCCCAAGTTCTTACAGCAGCTTTCCAACATTTCATTTTTGATTTACCGACTAACCAATTTTTACTTTCATAAAAATCCCAAAACGCTTCTGCATCTATATTATTATTCCTTTCTAAACAATAATTTTTAATATCAAATACGTGGGGTTTTTTAAAGAACGCCTTTTTATTACTATCTGTAAGATTAGTATTAGTTATATTTATATTAGTATTATCTGTATAGTTTTTTATACTACCCTTATCTTTTAAATTAATATACCTATGCATTATTTCTTTACTACCTTGCCTATATATAACAGTTCTATCTATATAGCCATTATCATCTAACATTTTAAGCCAATTTTGAACTGCACCCCTGCTTACTTCATACAGTCTGCAAAAGTATTCTGTTGAAGCTGTACATTTACCATTCATATTGCAAAGAGCTGTAATCTCTGCATAAAGTAATTTAGCGTTAGGTGTTAGCTTTTTGCTGTATCTTACTTCAGCAGGAATTATTGCATAGTAGCTTGGCTTTTCTTTCATATAACTTCTATTTCGTGTTGATAATTTTGAAGGGCTAACTTACATAATTCTAACTGATTATAGAAGTCTTTGTAAGAAACTTTTATATCAGTTCCAAATTTACCTGCAACAATACGAATAGTTGTTTGGTGTTTTGAGCTATCGTGTATGCCATTTTTTCTTAGATGTTCCTGTAAATTATACAAGTCAATAAAAGTTAATTTAGCGTCTTTGATTTCCGTATAAGCGTTAAAGACTTTATTGAATGTATCACGATACAAAGGGAATGATGAGTAGTTAGCTGAATGACATCTTTCGTAATGGTTCACGCTTGTTCTGTTTCTATCCAATACCTTAGCAATTACTTCCCTGTGAGTTTCATCTTCTAGTCTTGAAATCATAGCTGCAACCATTCTAGGCACTTGGTATTCTGTCTTCCTGCATTTCAAAGCTAGAGAACCTTTAGGCAACCCCACTAAACTTGTAGTGAGGTCGCAAAGGTTTTTAAAGTTTTCTTCTGTATTCATCTTAGAAAGGCATATCTTCTTCAGCTTCACCATTCATTGATTTACCTGATGGTTTGTTGCTTTGGTTTGTAAAAAAGTAGCCATCTATATTGTGAAAATATCTTCCGTTATATTCTCTTGAATAAACATTACAAAGAATTGATACTTTCATACCTACTTCTAGCTTATGCATTTGCTCTAATTTGTCACCAAAAGCACTAACACATATTTCATTGTTAAAGTCTCCTCCTGTGTCAATTAAGATAGATTGTTTCTTCCATTCTTTACCTGCTTTAGATACTCCTGTTTCTAAGTCAAGTTTTTTTAATACTGTTCCTGTTACTTCCATTTTTATTTATTTATTTAGTTATTACTCTTTTTAAAATCTTCTGCTTCGTCCTCCCCAAAACACCCTAATTCATAGAACCCTGTTAGTTTGAGAACAGCTCGGCTCATAGCTCGTTTTTCAGCCATTTCCATAGTGTACCAAGTGTTAGTGTTTCCGTCTTTAAAACCTGCTCCTTTTAAAGCTGAACCAAAAGTTTGAATTGCCTTCCCTTCTTTTCTTGCATTTGCTTTTACTACGCAAAAATCTTTTTCACATTTAATAACATCATAATCTATGTGGATGTTTTCTAAAGCTTGTATCTTATCAATACCGCTTCTTGTCAAGATAATGTAGTGTTGATGTTTAAACACGTCATCTTTGGTTAGATTGTACTTAATGTACTTTTCTTTTAGTGCTTCTGTTTTCATATATTCTTCGCCTATATTAGTGAGCAGGACTTTTCTCGGTTAGTTCTTTAATCATTCTTTCTTTAATTCTTTCTTTTATATCGTTTTTGTTTACAGGTATCAGCTTAGAAACTAAGTACGCTTGAGTTTCGGCTAAAAATATTATTCCTTCCTCTGATAGTTCTGCGTCTTTTTTACCTTCGTAAGCAAATTCAATGGCTGCTGCTAAAATCTGTGCTTGTGAATTGTTTATTATCATAATTATATACCTATATTTATTGGCTAGGGTTTTTGCCTGTTAATAATTTTGTTCAAAAGTAATAAAATTATTTTTCTTCTATATACTCAATTACTTTTTGTTTTATATAATCTATTTGTTCTTTGTCTATCCATTCTAAGAAGTTAAAAGCATCAAAGCATAATGTAAAGTCATTTCCCATTTCGTCTTTACCTCTTAGGTATAGTTCGTTATCTACACATTGAAAAGTGTTTATTTCGTGCAGTCTTTTGTGTATTCCCTCTTGGCTCATATTAAGTTAATTATTATTGGTGAATTATTATTGTTTTCATAATGCTTATTCCAACTTGGCTTTAGTTCTCTATCCCAACTATCCTGAAGTTGCCAACCGTGTTTCTCTATCATCTCACAAAACTTGTTATAGATTTGTAATTCAGTTCCTACGACTATTACTGAACGCCTGTTGTAAGATAAGTCATTATTAAAATGCCCTGAAGCCCTATCGTATGAAGTAAAGCTCAACTGCTCGTACTGAGGTTTTAAATACCATTCATCAGCTCTTACTTTTGTATTGTCTAATTCTCTTTCAAAAAGATTTGAATAGAATGGCTTATTGTAGTCTACATAAGTAGAGTGCTCTAAATATTCTGCGTCTAGTATTGTCATCTTAGCAGTAGTTTTGAATGTAAAGTAGTGTTCCTAAGATTGAAGCACCTATTATACATAAGTGAGCAAGTAGATCTAACATCTTATTTGTTCTTCTTGTTTTAGCTTCAGTTAGATTGTAGATGTCATACTTAAACTCTCCATCTTTATAAATACTGTTGATTTTAAAGAATGTTTCTTTTTCTTTTGTGTTTAGGAAGTGAGTAGCATTTGTATTCCTGTTTACGATTTTGTAGTTCACTTTTTTTATGTATTGATTAATATGCAACAAAGATACACAAAAAAACTTACTAACCAAATTTTTAACTACTTTTTTAACAAGAAAATGATTTACTAGATAGGGTTGCCTATAAAGGCATTAGTAAATTGAGGGGGGTTTGGCCGTTATTGAGTATAACTGCACAGCCGACAGCAGGGCGTTTTCCGTATTTTGCATACGCCATAGCGTAAGATTTGTGATTAATGCCGCAGCCAACTTGAGTTCCGTAAACTCTGAACTTCTTACCGACATAGTGTTCTGTATAGCATTGTGTATGTAAATGTCCTTGAACTGTATTCATCATATCAGCACGACATTTAGTCCTAGCAGTACCTCCTTCTCCATGTATATATTGTACTCCATCTGTTTCGTATCGTTCAACAAAGTTCCAATCAGGAGTTTCTAAGACTTCTTTAAAAGACTTAATCCATTTAGAAGGAATTGAAGATGTTTGAGCTTTACGCATAATTATTCTGTCGTGATTTCCTATTATAACAGTAGCCATAGGAAAAGCATCTCGCCAACGCCCTATTTTCTTAATAGCTAATTCAAGCTCATCTAAGCCACCCATTCCATCTGCTGAGGCCTCGTGATATGAAGAAAAATGATTGTCTATGACATCACCTATAAAGACTACCTCTGTGCAATTATAAGCATAGTATTGTTCTATACAGAAGTCTAAGTAGCCATCTAAACAGAACGGTTCGTGCAAGTCGCCGATAACTAGAACATTTCTAGTTTCGGCTTCTCGCATTTTTTCTAGTGCCACTATTTCGTGTGGCTTTAATCTGTATCTGTTACTTTTTAGCAACGTCCGCAATTCCTTGTCCAAGTACTAATGCACTTATACTAAGTAATATGTTTTTTACTTCTTCAGCATTTAAGCCAAATTTTTCACTTAATACAGTTGTTAAAATTCCTACTACTGTGTACCAAAATTTTCTACTACCAAACATATTCATTAAAATTCCGTTTACGTACTTTTCTAAAAACTTTTTCATAATTATTTATTTTTGATTATTAAATTAATATTTTCACCGCCTAAATTAACTATTTCTTTCATTACCAAGTCCATAGCTAAACGTGAGTTTTCAACAACGTCTTGTTGACGACCGTTTCCTACTAGAATGCAGCCGCTTGTATCTTTAGCTGTGTTACCTCTATGAAATAATATCCAATCCCTATTAGGAACATCCTGTACTAATAAGTGCAAGTAATCTCTTGATGCACTTTCTCTTGCTATCCTAAGTCTTACTTTATATTGTCCTTCAGGAATGCAGCTTATGTTTCTTTCGTTATTTATATAAGGGTTTTCTAAGGTGTCACAAAAAACCTCCCCATTGATAAACAACTTGCCGATAGTTGATTTATCTGTAAAGGTATCTCTTATGATTAAAAGATTA
>Ga0209128_1001989_pt1 | contig 13500 bp, 23 predicted proteins | sample ETNvirnome_6_100_FD_184072 | JGI IMG/M metagenome (GOLD analysis project Ga0209128, IMG submission 184072) | Marine viral communities from the Pacific Ocean - ETNP_6_100 (SPAdes) (version 2) | ecosystem: Environmental > Aquatic > Marine > Oceanic | place: Pacific Ocean | collected 2013-06-19 | reverse complement strand
AATTTTTCTAATGTAGCACAATCAAAAAATCCACTTGGCTCTAATATATTTATTTGTTCTAACTTATTTAATCTTTGTTGTAATACTACTACATCACATCCATAATTGCCTAAACTCATTACTCTGTTTTCATCTATAATACTACCTCTACAATCTCTGGCATTTATTAATACCTCTGGAAAATCTGGATTTTCACAAGTGGAATTTTCGTTTATTCCTTTTCCTTTACTTTTATTCTCATTTGTCATTTTTCTTAATACATAAACCATAAGAACTAAAAATAATATCAGGATTAATGTGTTATATTGTGTTTTTATTTCCATTTTTTAAGACATTATTACTGCACAATTAGGAGCTGAACTATTTGGATAATCAGCAGTTAAACCTACGCCACATGGTAAATTAGTTGCCATAGAACTAAAATTTGTTCCAGTTAAACCTCCACAATTAGTATAACAAAAATGACTTTGTACTGAAGGAACACAAGTAGGAGGAGATATATTTGGATAGGCAGTTGCATTTCCAGTACCACAAGTATCGGTAGTATTAAGAGTAGTAAAATTGCCACCATGCGTACTACAATTTGAATAACAATCATGGCTTTGTTGTCCGTAAAGACAAGTATTAGGAGCATTTATTGTAGCACTTGCATTAAAATTACTTGCAGTCGCATCCATACATCCTATTACTCCTCTTGCAACGCACCCATTATTTGAAAATATATAATCAGTTGTAGGACATTTACATTCTGGATAAGCTGATGGAGATACAATATTGCCTAAATGACTACAACACATATTAGTACAATGCTGTGGAATATTGGGTGGGGTTACAATGGGTGGGGTTACAATGGGTGGGATTGCTGGAGATGCAATATAATTACAACTATTAGGAGCATTTATTGTAGCACTTGCATTAAAATTACTTGCAGTCGCATCCATACATCCTATTACTCCTCTTGCAACGCACTCATTATTTGAAAATATATAATCAGTTGTAGGACATTTACATTCTGGATAAGTTGATGGAGATACAATATCCCCTTTACCACTACAACACATATTAGTACAATGCTTATTTCCATTTCCATTTCCATTACTTACTCTTGTTGTTGTTTGGGTACTCTCCCACCAAAAATATAATAGTAATAATACTGCTACTGCAATTAAAATATTTCTTTGTTGTTTTTTCATCTTTTTTTTATTTAATATTTATAAACTGTAAACACAACAACTTGTATCATTTACATTATTAGTACATCCATAACCAGAACTTACTCCACCATAATAATTTATAGCAGTTGGGTCATTACATCCGTAAATTATAGGTACACAACATTTCCTACATGGAAAATTAGCCAATGGGTCATAATTTAGTTGTGTATTATCCATACATCCTACCACTTTTGGAACTGATGGAGGAGTTATTATTGGTGGATGTGTACATAAACCCCCACAATTACTATCTGTAAAAGGACACACATTTTCTATATTAGGAATATTTGGTGGACATTCTAAGCAACCTCCAGCATCACATCTATATCTTGCTTCTCCTAAATTTCCTCCATTTCCATTAGTAGTTTTTCCTTTTTTGCTTTTATCTAAATATATTTTATATAAATAATACAATAAAAGTAAAATTACTATTGCAGTTAATATTTTTTTGTTTCTTTTACTCATTTTATTAATTTTTAAAACCATTTATTTTTAGCAACTTTTCTCCATTTACCAGAAATAATATCTGGAGTAGGAGAACTACTACCTTGCCAACTTGTTTTTATTCTAAAACTATTTGTACTATATTGACCAGTATTCTCATCTCCAAAACCAACTACTTCATGTATTCCAGATAAATCTCCTCTACAAACACATGGTTTTGTTTCGCAAATATGTCCAGATGTTGTGGCAATATGATTTCTATATTTACTACACGCATCCACATCAATTTCTACCTCATCCCCAATTTGTAAAAAACTTTGTATATCAGTAGAGCTATCTTTTAAGCTAACAGAACGCAATAAAACCTCTGTACCTCCACCTTGACTACCTCCCCAATCAAAAGGATGCCATTCTCCTCCACCTTTTTTTGCATTATTTTGATAACCAGCATAAATAATATATGCTATTACTAATACTATTAATATAGTAATTATTATTTTAGTTGTTTTTGCTTTTGTTTTTGCCATTTTTTTTAAGTTTTTATATATTTACAAATAGGGTTGCTGACTTGCCTCACTTCTTAATGCAAAACTCAATATAAGAGCAATTACCAGTATTACAATCCATGTTGTTTGATTTTTAAATAATTTTTTCATAATTTTATTTTTTCCTCCACATTATTACTAAACCTATTAAGAGTATTACAATTAAAATAGGTACTATTAAAGTTATAAATTTTGAAATTCTTTCTTGTTTTTCTACATCTACCTCCATTCCTTTTGCATAGGCAATAGAATAATTTGCACTTGCAATAGCTTCATTTATTCCAGCAGTATTTAAAGATTGCCCTTGTATAGTTTCTATTTGGTCATTTGTAACTACTAATAAATCTTTTAAATCTTGTACGCAATCAACCCATTGAGCTTTTATAGGTTTCCAATCATCATAGACACTCCCTATATTCTTTCTGCTCAAATAACAATATTTACCTTTTTCGGAACACCACCTAAACATATTATTCCAATTTTTACAATTTTGTTCTAAATCTTTCCACCACTTTGTATTGCCAGATGCTACATCTAAATATGCCTCTGCCGTACTAATAGCTTGAACTAAATACATGGCTTTATCCTCTAAATAATTAATAGCTACTTGTGGAATAGTCATATCATAATTAGTAGGGTCATCTCCTCCAACTAAATTAACTATTGCGTTATTATGTGAGGTTTCATTGGGATTTTCACTATCACATCCTCCAGATGTACTTGGCATCTTAAAATCTGTTTGATGTCCAGATGTCCATGTATATACAAAATTATTTGCCATTTTTTTATTTTAAAAAGTTATTTGTATTCCAGATTTTTTCCATATTTCTCTCATATAAGTTAAGGCATAACAATTATCCCAATATCCATCACATTCAGGTACACAATCATCCCAAAAAACACCACTTGAAAAAATACTATTAGATAATTCTTGCGAAAACCAACCAAATAAACCCATCATTTGTCCATCATAATCTCTTTGTCCAAATTCGTTATAAATTTTCTTTAATGATGCTCCATTCAAACATTGTAAAGCATTAAACATTTCATCTTCTTGCGTTCCAAATCCATCCATATTAAATTGTAATTGGTCGGCAATAATACCAGCTTCACTATCGGTAATAGTATCAGGGTCAATAAGTGTACTATTATCATTTGGAATTTGATTTTTTATTTCTTCTAAATGCTTTAAATATTCTTCTGATGTTTTATACTTAAAAAGTTTTGTATATAAAGCACTAAAAATCCTATACACTATGTAAAGCACTAATAAAAGTACAATTACTCTTATTAGTACCTTTTGCCAACTCCCCTGAAATAGATTTTTTGTTTTCACTTTACATTATGCTAAACATTTAATTATATTTCTCCTCTCTAAATCGGTAGCATAACCCTTCTCTACCAGATATTGTGAGGCATAATATACCTTTTGGCTTTCATAAGACCTCTTATTGTCTATTGCCTTACTTTCTATTTCTTGTTTTAAAGCAGAATTATTATCTACCTTATTGCTATGTTCAAAAAATATTTGTTCGGCATCCGAATTTAACTTACTCCATAAGTTAGTACAATTTAAGTATCTTTTTTTAAACCAAAAAATAAATACAAGTAGTACAACTACCCATACTATAATGTTTTTTTGGCTAAACATTTTAGTTTATGCTCCGTTTCCGTTACCATTACCATTACCATTACCATTAGTTTGTGCTTTTAGCATTGGAGAAATTACCAAAGCCATTATAACCATTGCTACTAAAACTGGTAAAATAATTTTAAAATCAAATAAATTTTTCATTTTTTCTAATTTTTAAGTTAATATTATGTTTATTTTCTTTTTTTCATTTTCATTATTACCCAAAAGGTAATTATAACTATTAATAATATTACAATTACCCCAATGATTTGTTCTTTGGTTGTAATTTTATTATTATCAGTTGGTACTAATGCCATTTTATTTTTTTCTACCTCTCACTAATACTATTGCTACTACTATGGCTAAAGCTAATAAGCCCATCATTATATACATAGTATTTCTTTTTTGTCTTTCCAGCTCAAACATATACATAGCAGTATCGGTATTATCTGGTCTATTTAATAATCCTAAACCATAACCCCATTGTAATCCAGCAGTAGATATAGCATCCCAATTCAGAGCCGAAATACTTTCCCAAATATTTGGACATGGCTCTGTTGTATGTATTGCTGGGTCATAAGGTAAGCAAGGAGGAACTGCACTTGCTCCCTGATAAAATCCTCCACATCCACATTCTGTTTTATTCAAATTTGCCATAACTTTTTCGTTTATTTCCTTTTACCTTTAGTTAAAAATATTATTACTACCATAAGCATTAAAAAACCTAAAACTGCAATAAATACTGCTTGTGGTATTCCTAATACTCTTGTTCTTTCTATTTTATCTAACTCAAATTGTATTTGAGCAGTTTGCATTTCTTGTTGAATTTCTAATCCCTCTAATTGCCTTTTACTTGTAATAAGATTTGCCACTCCCTGAAATATACCACTAATAGCACTTACAATAGCCAATGCCACCTTTTGATTGGGAGCTGATGGTGGCATTTTAGAAGATATATAAGATGAAAAGCCACCAGTATAGTTATTAGTAGTGTCCTCATAAGGCACAAATAAAATATATTCTATATCTTGTTGTGCGTTTTGATTTTCTACTGAACTATCTATTAAATCATCTATTACTTCTTTGAGTTGTAAATTAGATGGATTTTGAGGCAAAGGCAGAGAGAGAGCTGATATATTGCTCTCTACTGCACTTGGATTGTTATCTATTATGAAATTAATACCAAATTCGGTATCATTATTCAACAAATCAACAATTTGCTGATTAGTTAAACCAGTTGTTGAACTACCATTTGCCATTACAAAAAATTAATCTATTTATACTAAACCAAAAATCCTTCTACAAAAAATACAAGCGTTACCTTTTCAGATGCTAAAACATTTACTTCAATACCAGTTTGCCCATCAACCACAAAGCGTTCATCAATAGTTAGTAACTTACTGTCGTACTGGGTGTTACGCTTAGCTTTGGCGATAATATTTGGATGCTTTACCACACGACCATCTACACTTCCTCTTGAAATATCAAAGCTCTCTGCAAATTGACTTGCATTATCTCTTGCTTGATAATTAAAGCCAGAAATAACGATTGGAGTGGCTGATGTTGTTTTCTCCAAAGCTCTTAGGGCATTGTTACTTTGTAAAGTTGTTGCAGTAGCACTTGCTAAAGAGCCATTGATAGATTGTAATACATCATCCGTATCAAATAATCTCCATTTTAAAGCTCCATTTGTACCATTTGTTAAAGTCATGGTAAAAGCACTTACACTATCCTGATTACTAATTGTTTTCATTTTTCTTTAATTTTAATTAATACTAATTTGTTTTATATTCCATAAATATCCATACTACAATTTTTGTAGATGCTTAAACCATCTGGAACTAATGGCTTATTATTTAATTTTTGTGTAATAACACTCCCTTTTGGGTTATTATTATCACTTATATTTACTACTTTATTTAAAGTATTTTTAGAAAGGGATGCTCTATCTGTACCACTTTTCACGCTACATCCTTTCATATTTATATCTCCAAAATGAGAAACACCAACTTGCTCTCTTAATGGTTTTTTAATATCTGTTTTTCTTGTTTTTGATTTTGTTCTATAATTTTTATAAGCATTAGGATATGATGTTCTTTTTTTATTACAATTAGAACAATCCTTTTGCCCATTTCTCATATTTATATATCCTACTACTATTTTACCATTTTTACATTTGCATTTTGTTTTTTGTACTTGTGGTACATCTAATTGTGTATTATCTTGCTTTTGTTCGTAAAGATTATTTATTGGTTTTTCTTTTGTATTTTTTCCTCTTTTTTCTGGAATAAAAATATCTATATTCTCATCTGAAAAAAATCCCAATTCTTGATGTGGATTATATTCATCATGGCAGTTAGGGTGGTCTGGATAATCCGAACAAAATTGACTTGTTTGTGTTTGCGAAAATGTAGCTGGTGGAGATAAATCCCATTTTTGTTTAGAAACTGGCGTATAAGGTACATTCTTAAATTTCTCTGATTTGGTATCAGTAATATATGTATATCTATCTGGAGATAAATTTTCAGCCGTAGCTCCTATCGTAGTATCAGTTGGAGGTGTAACATCAGGAACATTTTCTGCCATTGTAAATAATATTTTAGGCAAAAATCCACATAAAAAGCATTACAAAATAATAAAAAATATATTTTGTTTATACTTTGTTTTTATATTTCTGATATATTAAATACTTGGTAATGATGAAAGTCAGGATGTTTATTTACTTCATCTATGGCAATTCTTAAACTGGCAATTTTTTCTTTGTCGGTATTATTTCTTAATCTAACTAAACTATCATTTGTTTTAAAGCAAATTAAATGAGTAGCAAATGTATAAAAAGATGCTGGTACTTCACTTAATCCATGAGAAACTGCAAATACATCTATACTATTATGTCGCCTCCTAATTAATACTTGTCTTATTGCCTCCTCCATTCTTGCTTTTAAATAAAATCTACAATCATCTAAAACTAAACTACCATTTTGAAATTTTGTTAATTCTTTTAAATCTTCATCACTTGGAGCTAAGATTTTTCCCATTCCAGATGAAAATTCAGCAATTTGTAATGGGTCTATTTCTTGTATATGCCTCCACTCCAATCCATCTGGGTCAATAACTAATGCTTTTTTACTATCTTTTATTAATTCATTTAATAAAGTAGTTTTTCCAGTACCATTTGTGCCTACTATTATAAAAAATAAAGATTGTCTTACTTTACTCATTTTTTCTATTTTTAATCCATTCATTCAAAACATATACTAAAACAACTCCACAAATAAATATACTAAATAAACCTATTACTATAAAAAATATCATATTACCATTTTTTTTGAGGACATTGTTCGTTTTTTAATTTTGCTTTCCAGCTTAATTTACAACCACAAGTATTAGGTATATTATTTCCATAAGGTAAAAATACTCCACAAGTTAAACCTACTCCTAAACTATTTCTAACATCTGGACATTTTTTACAAATTTTAATTCTTCTTTCATAAGTTTTTAAATCTACTTTCATTAAGCATTTTTATTTCCTTTATAATTTGTTCCACTTCTTTGTTTTTTATCTTTACTCCCTTTTGGTCGCCCTCTTTTTTTCTTTTCAATTTTAACCTCTGGAATTTTATTTGTTTCAAAAGTAGTTTGATTTGTTTGTCTTTGTTGCTCTTTTATAATAGTATGAGCATCTACTCTTTTTATATTTTCTGGTATTTCTTCTGCAATATCAGGAGTTTGTTGTTTTTTCTTCTTTTTAGCTTTGCGTTCTTGAAATGCTAATATCATTATTGGAGAATACATTACTAATAACATCACTCCAAACATAATCTCTGGAGCTACTTTTACACCTCTTTTTTCTAATAATAATTTTAATGGTTTTTTGAGTTTGTTTTTCTTATATTCAGATACTTCATATTTTTTAGGATTATCAAAATCTCCAGCTAAAGCTTGTGCTGATGTAGTCATTATTAAATCAATTATTTCAATTCCAAATTCTGCCATTAACTCCTCATCATCAAAAAATGAACTATCAACATCCTCATCATCTTTTAAATATCTATCATTTAGATTTTCTTCTTCTGTTTCTTCTTCTTCTTCTTCTTCAAATTCAGGGTCTTTTGGTTTTTCCTTTTCAAATATAGTTTCTTTTATACTTTCTGTTTGTTGTTCGTTTTGTGCCTCTTGCATTGGTATCTTTAATATCTCTACAAGCTCCTTTGCTTTAATTTCTGGTTTTGTTTCAATTGTTTGTTCATTTTCCACCGATTTTTCAGCCATTTCTGAGGGAATTGTTTGTGGTCGTTTTTCAGCCATTTTTAAGTCCTTTGTTTGTGTATTTTTAACCATGTCCTCCTCTTTGTTTGATGTATTATCTGTAATTTTTAAATACTTTTTCATTACATTTGTTTGTTTTATTTCTTTGTCTTGTTGTTTGTTGATTTTTTTAACCATAATTCAGGATGTTTTTTAAGGTATTGTTTTTGTTTTTCTCTATTAATTATTTTTTTAGTGTAAAGCTCCAGAATATCTATTGGGTCTTTTTTTTCTTTATTTAATAATCTATCTTTTAAATTCATTTAATTATTATAATAATTATTATCTTTTATTTGTAACTCTATTTGATTAAATAATTCATTTATTATTTTCATTTTTATTTTTCCCCCAGAAAACACTCTATTTTTTTTACCATCTTTTTTTATAGTTTTCATGCACAAAGAATTATACATAATCAATTTACTTTCTATTTTAAAATCCCAATATTCCTCTCCTTTAATACTTTCAAGTATTCTGATGCTTACATAAATATTATATGCCTCCCAAAATTCTTCTAAGGAATATTTTTTTTTCATAAACTCTGAAAATGCAAATGGATAATTTTCTTTAATTGCTATCCAATCCATTAAGCAGTTTGTTTATCATCATCAAATACATATTTTCTAACTTTTTTATGTGGTACTGAAAAATTAGATTTTACCTCCCCATTTTTCCAGCACTTTAATATTAATTCATCATTATAATTTTGCAAAGTTATGCGTTCTAATTGATTTACACTATATTCTAATTTATTTTTTTGAAATATATTTTTAATTATTTGTATGGATGGGTCATTTGTTTGTCCAAAATTCATATTTCTTTGAAAATATATACCATCTACCCAATAAAATATAAAATAATCTTCTATGCTTTCAGCACATTCTAACATTATTTTTCCAACATTATAACAGATATGAAACCAGATTTGTCTTAATTGCTCATCCTCTTTTACCTCTATTTTTACTAATTCTTTGTTTTTATAGGTTTCTATTACTTTGCTTGTTGCTATGCTACCCATTAATCTTAATCGGATGTATTTTGGTAACACCAAACAAACCTTATAAGTTTTCTCTGAAATATAACCTAAATTTAATGCCATTTTATAGTATGCTTTTGTAATATCCATCTCCAAAATATTAGTAAATTCTATGTAATCTCCAGCAGTATCTACCATGTATTTTAAAGAGCTATCAAATCTATAAAAATCTATTCTTTCCCCATTATAATTTATTTGTTTGTTTTCTGTTCTTTCTTTAACTTCTTTTTTTAATTTTTTTTGCAATATCATTTCTTTAATACTCATGTATTGTCCATCAGTAAACATAATTTTATATTTAGTATTATCATCTTTATATTCTATTGTTGTAGAGTTAGTTGTAGTTTTAATTACATAATCTACATTACAATCTTTTAAATATTGTTGGTATTCTCCTACTTGTTTGTGATGCGTTCTTAATACAATCATTTTCTTTTTTTAATAGCCGTATAAATTCTATTTAAGTTTCTGGTTTTAAGTAAAATAAAGTTTGGATTTTCAGCTATTTCCTTTCCAGTACCAGTAAATCTATAAATTTTTCCAGAACTATCTTTTACATTTACTAAAAGATTAGGATTTTTTATATCCTTTAATTTATGTTGCCAATCATGTTGTCCATAAGGAACTGGATTTTTTTGAGTTTTGGTTATATTTTTATTTTGATATTTATTTATTGCTTTACTAATACTTATTTTTTCTTTTTTAGCAATATTTCTAAATGCTTGTTGCGTTTCTATTGGCATAATTTGTCCTCCCTTTCCATCCTTTTGTCCTTTTTTATATCTTAATGCTTTGCCTCCCCATGTTTTTGTTTTTGATTTGTATTGCTTTATATCTTTTAAAGATGGCATCTTCACATTTTCTGGCAAACTTTCAGCTCTAATTTTTGATTTTAACTCTTTTATATCTGGTACTGATACTGGATTTCCTTTTGCATCTTTGCCATGTGGGTTTTTAGTATCTGTAAAATCAATATCTAATTTATCTATTTGTCCAGTTTTTAGATTTTTGGTTTCAAGAGTATCTACCATAAAGGAGGCATAATCTTTATTTTCTATTGCCATAATCTATGTGTTTTTCGTAATTTCCAAAAAATGATAAATTTCCTCCATGATGTCCTAATTCAATTTTAGGGTCTATGTAAATTTTCTCTCCAGCTCCTTTTACATACTCACAGAAACTATAATCCTCTGAAATATGCTCTTTATTTATTAATCTACTATCAAAAAATCCATATCCCTTTTTTCTATCTTTCTCCTTTTCGTTTATTTGTTTTTCCATTTTATACATAAGATTTGGATATTTTTTTTCCATCTTTTCTATTAAGCTCCTTTTTATCATCATAAAACCAGTACCTAATCTTTCTATTTCCATTAATCCATTACTCAATTTATTTTTCTTTTTATCGTATATAGTATATTCACTTGTTTTCTGTATTAATTCAATAGAATTTTCTGCTACATTATTTATTATTCCTTTTTGTAATTCCATCCAATTCAACACTTTTTTAGGATATGTAGCTCCAATTATTTCCTTTTCATAATTCATTAATTTAATAATATCTTTTGGCTTAAAACTCATATCACTATCAATAAAAATAAAGTAATCTAAATCTGTATTATTCATAAATTTAGATATTAACTCATTTCTGGCTTTTGTAATAAGGGATGTATTATATAAAAATATATTTATAATTGGTATTCCAGATTTCTGAAATTCCAAATGAGTTTTTAACATACTTTCCATGTATTGTACTTTTACATCCTCACTATAAAAAGGAGTAGCAATACAGATGCCTTTATTGATTTTCTTTGCCAAAATATTCTATTAATGCCTCTTTATCGGTTAGTAATTCTTTTTGCATTTCTTTATCTGGCATATAAGGAAGTGTAACCTCTTTTATTTTTCCAGTTTTATCCTTTTTTATTAACCATCTTTTTTTGGTAGATGGCTTTTGTAAATTGATTAGATTTTTCATACTGAATAATTAAATTTTTTTTGATTTCTATTAGTTAAGGTATTATAATGTGGTCTTGATACTACTTCATTATGAATATCTGGATATTTCCATTTTAAATATTGATGCCCTATGGTTTCGTTTACATCTATTTTTCCACTTCCTAAAAAAACTATTTCAATAGAGGGATTTCCATACAAATATTTTTTATCTAAATTTTTCATAAATTTTTTTACACTTAAATTTATCTGATGCTCATTTTCTTTTGTAATCTCAAAAATTTCTACTTTTGGAGAATAATCTCCACTATGAAATACCATTGTTGGAGCAATACCAATTAATTCGTTATGTTCTATTACATTCATACAATACTCTATATCAGATAAGCTACCATGTGAGGTAGGTAAATCCAAATCAAAAGGCAATAAACCAATTTTATAACTATCAATAAGCATAAAATATCCAGCTACCCATGTACAATTTGTATATTTTAAAGTTGAAACATCTAATTTTTTGAAAACCTTTTTATCTGATGTTTGATATATAGAGCATAAAGCTAAATCATTTTCAATCATAGTTTTTAATGCTATTTCTATTATATTATTATCATTAAACACAATATCATCATCCATCAATAACCAATATCTTTTATCTGGATGTTTTTCTCTAAAATCCTTTCTTAATCTTTCCATGTTTTCATTTATCTTGCCCTCATGAACATTATAGATTAATTCTAAATTTTGGTAATGAGTTTCCCAATTTTCAGTAAATCGTTTCATGTTTTTATCTGTATTGGTATAAACTCCAGCTACTAAATTATTTATAAGATAATCTCTTTCCATTTTTTTAATATTTTTTCTTTATTTAAGATGGGATTTATAAAAATAGTTGGAGTATTATTTCTCCATTTAAAAATTGTTTCTGTAATATGTATTAAGTTATTCAAATCTACTCTATATTGATTGGGATTTATGATTTGTTTTGTAGTAAAAGGAGAATATAAAACCTCTTTTGTTGCTCCTAAATCATAAGTTAATACTGGAGTATTCATTAAATTTGCCTCTGCATTTACGCATCCAAAAGTTTCTGGGTATTCATTGTTCAAATGTAAAGCACATAAACTACTTTTCAAATGAGTACAAACTTCATTTCTGGTTATATTATTTAAGTTGATTACTGCATCTTTGCAGTTTTTAAAACTATAATTTTGGTCGTATGTAGGATTTCCAATATATAATTTAAAATCATTATTTATATTATACAAATGTTCAAAAACTTTTAAGGTAAATTCCAACCCTTTATGTCCAGCAGAAAAAAAGCATAATTTATTTTTATCAAAAGGTATTTCTTTTGTAAGTTTTGGATATGGAATAAAAAAATGGTTATAATCTATATTGTAATTTTTTATTTTTCTTAAATCTAAATTTATCTTATAATTTTCTTTTTGCCAATCACTTACACAAATAAATTTTACATTATCAGAAATAAATTGTAACTCCTCATTACTCATTTTAGCCCAAAAACTACTTTCAAAAAAATCATGTAGCCATACTAATAATTTAGCTTTTGGATATTTCTCTTTTATTTCCCTTAATCCATAAGGAACTCTTTGAAAAATAATAATATCATAATCACTTTCTAAATAAGAATAACCAGATGGAACAAATGTTATATTATTCTCACTTATTATAGTTTTACCTTGCGAAATAGTAATATCATAATCATTAATTAATTCTTCACATAAATAAAGCATATAACTTTCACTTGCTCCAATTCCTTTACTATTTAATAAAGAATAATCATAAAAATAGGGAGCTACCCTATCTATAAAAAGTATTTTTTTCATACCTATATATCTTTTGGGTCTATATCTTGTAGAACTTTGGTAATTTCAAAATGTCCATTTTTCATTGGTTTTATAGCAACAATTTGTATATGGATTTTTTTATCTATTACATCCAAAAGTATTTTTGATTTTTCGCCCTCCTCTAAATCTTGGGAGTTAAGAAACCCCTCCAATTTTGGTAGGAGAGGTTTCAGTAATCCTAAAATCATTGATTGATTAAACATAATATTAACTTAAAATGGTAAATCTGATTTCTGGATGCCTACATCAGCATTAGGATTATTATCTGTCTTTGCTTTTTCTTGCATTTCAGCTTTGTATTTTTCTTTATCTTGGAAAGCTAACGATAAATACTTATTGCCAGATTTAGCTAATTTAGTCCAGCCAGAAATATCATAAAGAACGCCATTTATTCGGCACTCTCCAAACATATCTGGTTGATTTTCTTTGGTTTTAACTGTACTTTTTTTTAAGTTTCCAGCTAATTCCCTTGTTTCAAACTTTGTTGCATCTTTCA
>Ga0209128_1001986_pt1 | contig 13521 bp, 16 predicted proteins | sample ETNvirnome_6_100_FD_184072 | JGI IMG/M metagenome (GOLD analysis project Ga0209128, IMG submission 184072) | Marine viral communities from the Pacific Ocean - ETNP_6_100 (SPAdes) (version 2) | ecosystem: Environmental > Aquatic > Marine > Oceanic | place: Pacific Ocean | collected 2013-06-19 | reverse complement strand
TAAAGCTGAAGGTAGAGAAGAAAAAGCAAATCTATTAGAAGAATTAAGTTTATTCTTTGAAGCTGTTAGTAAAAAGGAACAAGCAATTACAGAACAAGAAGTTGCAAATGCTCAACAAGAAGTATTGAATAAAGCTCCATTAAAAATATACATAGGATAAATAAATGTCACAAACAAAACCATTTTTTATACCACAAAAAGAGTTTGATTTAATTAATCAAATGAATGAAGAATTAATTGATGAGATTGTCGGACAATCGGTTGATATTTATAAAGTGAATATTGAAAAAACAGAAGACAATATGTATGGTGAATCAACTGCTAAATACTATGATATAGGATTCAGAGTTAATTGTTTAATTGAATATGCAGAACCTGAAATTGTTCAAGAAGATTTTGGTGCTGATTTAAATAGTAATATCAGTATGTTCTTCCAAAGAGAAAATCTATCAAGTGGTTCATTGAATTTTTATCCAGAAATGGGTGATATTGTGGATTGGAATAATTACTATTGGGAAATTAATGGAACAACAGAACCACAATTATTCGCTGGACATCCAAATTTTAAACATAATATTGTAGCAACTGCTAATCGTTCAAGATTATCATCGTTACAAATAGAAGAGAGGCCAAGATAATGCCAAATAGAGCAGCAAAACAAAGAAAACAAGACAGACAGAAAAAGAATAAGATTTTAGAAAGAACTGGTAGAACACCAGCACAAATAAAAAGATTTAAAAAACGAGGTATAAAATAAATGAGTTTAGATATATTAAAAGAAAGATTTAGTGGAAAACCAATAACTTCTCAATATGAAGACCAGATAGAAAACAAAGAAAAAATTATTGAAAGGTTAGAGGAAAATACACAAAATTTATCTAATCAAGTTGTAAATTTGGAAAATGAAAAGAATAATCTTTTACAGGAATTAAATAAAGCGAGACATTTTGAAGAGGGTACTTTTTCAATAAAAGAAAAAGATTATATAAATAAACTTCAATTAAAAGAAAATGATATTAAAAAAATTAAATCAGAGTTTAATCCTTTATATGAAAAAATTAATGAACAAAAAGAAAGACTTTCTTATAAAGATAGTGTGATTGAAAAAGCTAAAAAACTTAATAAACAATTAAATGAAAAATTTAATAAGTTAAATCATAAATTAAATCACGAAACTAAAAATAGTAAAAAAGTTGTCAATGAAGTTAAGACGGAAAGAAAAAGAGTATATCAAGAATATATAAATAATTTAGATACATATGAAAAAGCTTTAGTATCAAAAAATGATAAGATTGACAATTACAAAACTAAACTAAAAGAATCTTTAGATAAATTAAAAGAAGTTAGTAATTTAATTGTCAATCTAAAAAAAGACATTAAAATTAATGAAAATGTAAGACAAGAATTAAGAGAAAAAAAGGAAGAAGTTACAAATTTAAATGGACAAGTATATTCATTATCAAAAGAAGTAACACATCTTACAAGTTTATCACAAGAAAATTCTATATTAGAAGCTAAATTAGAAAAAGCTCAAAGTTTTCAAGATATAATAGTTGATAGAAAAGATGAGTTTGATAAATTTTTAAAAGAAACAAATAATTTAAGCACATTTAAATTAGTTGGAACATTATCAGAAATTTCAAGAAAAAAACAAGGTAGTGAAAAATTAACTTGGAACAAATGGTTGGAAATACCAGAAAGTAATTATTTGTTTCAATTAGATGAAACGATAGCTAAAAAAATATTTAATGAAAGTCAGATGGCTGTTGATAAAGCTAGAATATCTATGAAAGCTAATTTAAATGAATATAGACATTATAGTGTTGGTAGAGGTGATGCACCTGATTTAAGATTAGAACCATTAAAATTTAATAATTTACGAGGTTATTATTCATCACAAGATTTATCAGGTAAATTTGTTGATGGGGCGCTTGTAACTCAATGGGGTGATTTAAGTAATAATAAAAATCATTTAATACAATCTGGTGATGATGATTTGGCTGAATACAATTCTGCGGAAAATAGTCTGTTGTTTAAAAGAAGAGATGAGGCAGTTACGAATGACAATTATTTATTCACCAATACAATTGAAGCTAGTGAATTTACAACTTTCTTTGTGGTAAATATGACAGCAGATAGTACTGTTCATTATCATTACTTTTTATTAGATACAGATGATAACGACCAAATCCTTGTTCAATTCGCAGGTGACAACAGAGCATTTTTAAAAGTATTGGCTAATGATGGAACGGATAATGTGAGTAGTCAAATCAATAAAGACGCTGGTGTTATTAATGAAGGTACTAAACTTTTATTAACTTGTAGAAAAAAACCACACAATAGTGACGATGGATTTGGACAAGTTGAATGGTTTTTAAACACAACATCATTAGGAACAAGTAATAATTATGATGAAGATATAGTTCACAGCATCCAAAGATTAGGTGATGATAGTACCTTTGAAGGATTTAAAGGACATATGTATGAAATGGCGATTTACGATAGAGCTTTAACTGCTGATGAACTTTTACAATTACAAAATTACTTTATCAATAGAACAAATATTACTGTATAAGGATAAACAATGGCTGTTCAACAAATAACACATAAGAAAATTACGAAGTTTGATACTTCTAATCCTAATTATAAAGACACACCTAAACCAAAGGTTGAAGTGAGTGGTAATGTACAAGAGGATGAAGATGTATATGGTGAAAGAAAACATACTTACACACCTGAACCAAATGGTAATTTACAAATGGAACAAATGATGGGTAAGTTGATGAATAAGTTAGATAACTTTGATTCACCAAGTCAAACAGGTACAAAAGCCATTGAAGTAGATATTAAGAAAGAGATTGCAATCGGTAAAGCTGATATGAGTAGTATCAAATCAGAGGAAGTAAAAGGTAAAGTAAACAATAAACTTGATAAATTGAAAAAACTGAGAAGACGAAATGGCCGTTAATAAAATTACAAATAAACAAACACTTAACAGAGAATCTGTAAATAGAGCTACACAAGTGTCTATGAAAGAAAACAAAGTTCGTGGTAATGCAGAGCATTCAATAAATCCAGGTAAAGATTTTACAAAAAACTTTGCCATAACATTAAAAGATATTGATACATCTATAATGACTCACATTAAAAATATAATGAAACCAAGAATAAAAGAAGCTAATGAAATTATTAAAGTTCCTGTTATGTATGGTAGTGAAGAAAGATGGAAAGCTGTTAGACAGAGGGGGGTGTTACGAGATAAAAATGGATCTTTAATTCTACCATTGATTATGTTTAAAAGAACTGATGTTTCTTTTGATGATAATATGCCGTTGTCATTTGACCACGATGTGAGGGGTGAATTTGTAAAAGTTGCTAGAAGTAATAAATGGAGTAAAGACAACCAATACGATAGATTTTCAGTTCAACAAGGAGTTCAACCTGTACAAGAAATTATCTATACTGGAATGCCAGATCATGTGGTTTGTACTTATTCAATTGTAATGATGACTAATTACATTGAACAAATGAATATATTGAGTGATTTGTGGCTTGAACATTTGGGAACATATTTTGGTGAATCAGAACAATATAAATTTTTATCAACATTAGATGGTAGTTTAAGTGATGCTTCCGAAATGACTCAAGATGGTGAACGACTTATTAAAACTGAATTTGGTTTATCAATAAAAGCATATGTTATTCCAGAATTTACAAGCACTATATTTGGAACTACTCAAGAAACAACAAGAGAAATTACACCATCACGAGTTACCTTTGGTTTTGAGGGTGACGCCACAGATGAACAAGTAGGAAAATAAATCACTCGTTTTCAAAATTTATATATATTTATATATAGTTATATAACAAATTACAAATGGAGGTTATAATGACAGAAGAGTCAAATTTAGCTAAACAACTTGAAGAAAAAAACAAATTCACAGAAGATGAATTAAAACAAGTTCAAAACATACAACAAAGTTATCAAAATGTTCAAATTCAATTCGGACAACTAAAAATGAATCAAATCAGATTAGATGAAGATGAGATTGAATTAGAGGAAGCCTTAAAATCTTTACAAGATAAAGAGAAGAAATTTCTTGACGAAATTACCGAAAAATACGGACAAGGAACTTTGAATCCTGAAACTGGTGAATTTACACCAAATAAATCATAATAATTAAAAATAAATTATCGTTTGGGGTTTTAAACATATATTTATATATGAATAATACTAATGCGCAAAATAGTATTTACCTCAAAATTAAAAAAGTTAACTTAGGAGAAATTCAATGGCCGAAAAAATAATTTCACCTGGTGTATTTACAAATGAAATAGACCAGAGTTTTTTACCTTCCGCTGTAGCTGATATTGGAGCTGCAATCATCGGACCAACACTTAAAGGTCCTGCGGGAATCCCAACCGTTGTAACATCATTTACAGAGTTCCAAAACAAATTTGGAGATGTTGTTACAAGTGGTTCAAATAAATTCCAATACCTAACCTCACATGCAGCTGAACAATATTTACAAAATTCAGACTCACTAACCGTTGTTAGAATATTAGATGGTACATTTTCACACGCTAGTGCTAGTGTAGGTGCTAATTTATCTGCTGGAAATAAAGCTAGTGGTTCATTAACAATTACTTCATCGGTTGCTACAAACTACACAGATGGTGATGCTTTTGGTGCAGACCCAGGTGATGAAGTTCAAATAACAATAGATGGAACTGAAACACGATTTATTGCAACAGCTGTCGGAGCGGATGGAGCTATTCCAGCGAACGATGCTAGTGCGGGACTATTCTTTTATATAACTGGTTCATCACAAGCTACATTTCTTACCAATTTATCTGCTTCAATTGCTACATCCGCTATCGCAATTACAGCATCTGTAGGAGTTACTGGTGGTACAGCAAATACACATTTAGAAATAACAGCTTCAAGTGGTGGTATTCCTGGAAATTCAATATCAGTTGAAACTGGTTCAGGTGGAACAATAAGCACAGATACTTTAACACTGCAAGGTGGAACTAGTGGAACAACATCAGGTACTTCATTTGTATTAAAAACAATATCTGATGGTGTTATATTGAACAACGCAGAAACTACTGCATTAACAAATGGTGCATTATCAAGTGGTTCTGTTCACAATATGAGATATGAAATATCAAATAAAAATAATAAAAAAGGTACATTCACTCTTGCAATTAGACGAGGTGATGATACTGCAAAAAGAAAACAAACTGTTGAAACATTTACAGGTGTGAATCTTGACCCTAATTCACCAAATTATATTGGTAAAAGAGTTGGTGACCAAAGACAAACATTTAGAACAGATGGTTCAACTGCTTATTTACAATTAAGTGGTTCATATGCAAATAAATCTCAATTCGTAACTGTACATAGTATAGAAAACACTGTTGATTATTTAGATGAAAATGGAAATGTTAGAGTTCCTGCAGCTTCTGCTTCTTTACCAGCAAATGGTAGTGGTTCAAAAAATGGTGGATTTGAAGGTGGTTTAGTTGGACGAAGTGGTTTTGATGCATTGGGTGGACAATTTGGAAGTTTTACAAACAAAGTTAATTTCTATGATGAAATAACAACATCTACTAATACACAAGGTTATGATTTATCAGACCTTACAAATGCTAATGGTGGAAGTGCATATTCAGAAGCATTGGATTTATTATCAAATCAAGATGAATATGATATTAATTTAATCCTAATGCCTGGTGTAATTGATAAATTACATAATGCAGTAACTGCAAAAGCTATAGATGTATGTGAGACTCGTGGTGATTGTTTTGCAATTATAGATCCTGTTGAATATGGTTTAAATATCTCGGATGCTACCACAAGAGCTGAAGCAGTTGATTCAAACTTTGCAGCTATGTATTGGCCATGGGTTAAAGTACAAGATTCACAAGTTGCTGGAACTCAAAGATGGGTGCCACCATCAGTTGTATTGGGTGGTATATATGCATTTAACGATAGAGTTGCTCACCCGTGGTTCGCTCCTGCTGGATTGAATCGTGGTGGAATCACAACTGCTATTCAAGCTGAAAGAAAACTAACTCAAGGAAATAGAGATACATTGTATGATTCAAATGTTAATCCAATAGCAACATTCCCTGGACAAGGGGTGACTGTATTTGGACAAAAAACATTACAGAAAAAATCAAGTGCTCTTGATAGAATCAATGTAAGACGATTATTAATCAGAGTTAAGAAGTTTATCGCATCATCTTCAAGATTCCTTGTATTTGAACAAAATACAGCGGCAACAAGAAGAAGGTTTATGGGAATTGTAAATCCATTCTTAGAAAATGTACAAGCTCAAAGTGGTTTAAGTGCATTTAGAGTAGTGATGGATGAAACGAATAACACACCTGATACAATTGATAGAAATCAATTAGTCGGACAATTATTCTTACAACCTACAAGAACTGCTGAGTTTATTGTATTAGACTTTACTGTTCAACCTACAGGTGCTGCTTTTCCAGAGTAATAGTTAGTTAAATAAACTAAATTAAAGGGATTTATTTAAATATAAATCCCTTTTTTTTATAAATTTTAATATTTATATATGAAAGTAAAGGTTTAAGTATTTAATAGGAGAAATTCAATGGCTGAATTATTAGAACCACAAGATATAATGTTTACCCCTTTTGAGCCAAAGCTCAAAAATAGATTTATTATGCAAATAGATGGTATCAATGCTTATTTAATTAAAGCAATGAATCGTCCTCAAATTGATTCAGATGAGGTAGTATTAGAACATATGAATGTAACAAGATATGTTAAAGGTAAGTCAAGATGGCAACCTTTAGATATTACTTTATATGATCCAGTTGTTCCATCAGCTTCACAACAAGTAATTGAGTGGATTAGATTACACCACGAATCAGTAACTGGTAGAGATGGATATTCTGATTTTTACAAGAAAAATATTACATTTAATGTTTTAGGTCCTGTAGGTGATGTAGTTGAGGAGTGGGAACTAAAAGGTGCTTATATCCAAAGTGCTAATTTTGGTGATTTAGCGTTTGATGCTTCAGACCCTGTTGAAATCACTTTAACACTAAGATATGATTACGCAATACTTAAATTCTAATAAAATACTTAACTAAAATATGAGAAAACCCCCAATATAGAAGAAATATTGAGGGTTTTTTTATTTTATATATATTTATATATGGAGATTACGATGAAAACAACATTTGATGAAATAATAGACATAGTTTTAGACCACGAAGGTGGTTATGTAAATGACCCAGATGATGCAGGTGGTGAAACCAAATATGGAATCGCTAAAAGATGGTATCCTAATGTGGACATTAAAAATCTTACCAAAGAACAAGCTAAAAAAATATATCATACAGACTATTGGAGACGAGGTAAGTGTGATGAAGTTCCTTCACAATTAAGACATATATACTTTGATATGTGTGTTAATTTTGGTAGAAGAGGAGCTGTTAAAGTTTTACAACAGGCTGCTAATTCTAAGAGTAGAAACAAAATTGAAGTAGATGGTGGAATAGGACCAGCTACAATAAATGCTATACAGAAAATAAGTGTAGATGTAGTAAGAGCATATCGTGTGTTACGATTTGCAAATATAGTTATAGACAAACCAAATCAAGAGAAATTTTGGTTAGGTTGGTTTAGACGAGCAATAGAAGTTTAATTAAGTTATAGGAGACAAAAATGTCAACAGATAAATTATACAATGATATAAAAGAATTATTTGAACAATTTGAAGAAAATCATTCAGTATTTTCAGAAAAAGGTACGAAAGCAGCTGGTGGTAGAGCTAGAAAAGCTATCGGTGAAATTAAAAAATTAGTTACAGGTTATAGACAAGCATCTGTTTCCGAATCAAAATCATAATCGGAGGTTATAAATGTCAGATAATAAATTCCCAAGTGAAGTAATTGATTTACCAAGTGAAGGTAGATTATATCCAAAAGACCATCCATTAAAAGATGGAAAGATAGAAATCAAATATATGACTGCAAAAGAAGAAGATATTCTTACTTCTCAGAATCTTATAAAAAAAGGTTTAGTGGTTGATAAATTATTAGATTCATTAATATTAACACAAGGTGTGAAATCAGATGATTTAATACTTGGTGACAAAAATGCTGTGATGGTTGCAGCTAGAATATTAGCATATGGACCTGAATATACTTGTCAAGTAACACATCCAACAACAGGAGGAGTGTCAACTCAAATATTTAATTTAGCTGAGTGTCCATTTAAAAAATTACCAAAAGATGCTAAAGAAAATTTATTTGAAGTAACACTACCAATATCAAAAAGAAAAATTAAATTCAGTTTACTTACAGGTAAGGATGAAAGATTAATTGATGAAGAGTTAAAAGCTTCTAAAAAAGTTGGTGCTGTTGCTCCTGAATTAACCACAAGATTAAGATATTTAATCAAAGAAGTTGATGGTGATAATTCTCAATCAGTAATTAATGAAATATCTCAAAACATTCTATCAAGAGATTCAATGCATTTAAGAGAAGAAATCAAAAAAGTAACTCCAGATATTATAATGGAGCAAGAAATAGATTTAGGAGGTGAGTCCGTCAAGGTAGATATACCAATGACGGTTAACTTTTTTTGGCCTAATTCCTGAAGATAAACCAAAACTTCACGAACAAATATTTCAATTAATGTATTATGGAGAGGGATTCAATCACTCTGATTTATACGAAATGCCTGTATATTTAAGAAATTTTTATTATGAAAAACTTCTTGATACTCGTAAAAAAGAAAACGAAGAAATAAAAAAAGCTAATCAAAAAACCAAATCATCAAATTCAAGATTTAAAACATAATTTTTAACAAATCTGATATTTATATATGAATAGATACATCTAAATAGGAGAGTATTGTGTCAAAGAAAAAATCATATATGAATCATAAAAGCGTTTTGTTAGAAAACAAATTACTTAATGCATTCAAGTTTTTAGTTGGATTAAATCAATTAAAAAAACAAAAACTTTCTTCAAAAGAAAAACAAGCCTTAAAAAACCCAAAAATTCAAAAATTAGTTAAAGGATTCTATAAAGACATAGAAAAAGCTAACAAACTTGGTGATGAGGTTTTAGCAGACTTAAAAAAACAAGGCTATGATATAGAGGACTAAAATGGCGTTAAGTACAAAAGAACAAACCAAATTAAATAAAGCTTTAGCGGATTATAATAGGCTGCAAGAACAAGCTATTAAAAATGGTAGACTTGGTTCAAAACAACAAGAAGAGTTTATTAAAAATCAAGGAATCATAAATAAATTAACAGAGCGTCAAGAAAATAAGTCTTCACAAAGTTACAAAGATATAAGTAAAACCCTTACAGATATAGGAAAGAAACAAAGATTAAATAATATAAGTGGTAAAGATGGTTTGGGTTTACAAAAAGATGTTTTTGGAACTTTACAAAAACAAGTAAAAGGAACTAAAAACTTAGTCGCTTCTGGTAAAATAACTAATACTTTAGCAGATAAATTAAATGACATTAGTGGTGGCATAGTCAGTGGTGCACATGATTTAACAGGTATTAAACAAACTCAATTAGAATTAGATGACGAAATAGCTAAAACAACAGATGAAACAGTTAAAAAGAATTTAAATGGTTATAAAAATACTTTAAATGCTGAAGCAAAAAGATTACAGGTAAACAAAGGAATTGAAGGTGCGGTATCCGCTACAGATTCATTGATGGGTGGAATGGGTAGTACGATTAAAGGTTTTATAACCAATCCATTAACCATTGCTTTTGCTGCATTAATGCAATTCGGTGCAACTCAAGAAGCTATAGCTGGACAATTCGGTGCTATGGGTGTAACGGATTTTAGACAAGACCTTGTAAAGTCACAAACAGAATTTACAAAACTTGGTTTATCAGCTGAAGACGCGGCTAAAGCAACATCGGATTTAGCAAATAATTTTGGAGTTGCATTTGATGAAGCTGATGAATTATCCAGAAGTGTTGCTAGAATAGCAAAAACAACTGGTATGTCAGTAGATGAAAGTACAAAGTTAGTTGGTTTATTTACACAAACACAAGGGTTGACTGGAGAACAGGCAGAAAATTTATTATTATCAACGCGACAATTAGCTAAAGCTAACAATGTTGCACCCGACCAAGTATTAAAAGATGTTGCAGCTAACACTGAATTATTCGCTAAATTCTCAGCTGATGGTGGGAAGAATATTTTAGAAGCAGCTGTTCAAGCTAGAAAACTTGGATTAAGTTTAGATTCAGTTGCAAAAGTAGCTGATGGATTATTGAATTTCCAAGAATCATTAAATGCTGAAATAACAGCTTCTGTGATGATTGGTAGACAATTGAATTTACAAAAAGCTAGAGAATTAGCACTAAATAATGATGTAAAAGGTGCTATGGAAGAAGTGGTTAAACAAGTTGGAAGTGAAGCTGAATTTAATAAATTGAATGCATTGGAAAGAAAAGCTTTAGCTGATGCTGTTGGACTAGAAGCATCAGAATTACAAAAAGTGGTTTCTGCACAAAAGGAACAAAAAACTTTAACGGGTGAGATAAGTAGATTAACATCAGCGATTGAAATACCAGAAGATACAATGACTGCGGTAGCTAGTTTAGTTGCTGATTTTAAAACCATTGGTATTCAATTAGCTGAATCAATTGGTCCGACATTAAATAGCTTTCTTGGTTTAGTTGGTGGACTTGCTGGATTCTTACAACAAATTGGTATGTTAGGTCCAACATTAGTTGGTATATTTGCAGCTATGAAAGTTAACGCAGTAGCTACTGCAATAGCTGCAAGAAAGGGAATGTTTGCCAGTATTGCTGGAGCTGCAGTTAAAAGTCCTATTAAAGCAGCTGCAGGTGCACTTGTCGCTGGAGCAATTATTTCAAAATTTGGGTCTATGATTGCGAATGTTGCGGATGTTGGAGATTTATCTATATCACAAGGTAAAACAATGGTAACAACGGCTGAAGGTGGAATGTTTAGATTAAGTCCAAATGATGATTTAATAGCTGCGCCAGGTATAGCCGGTGCTGTAGGAGGTGGAGCTCCACCACAATTCTCAGCAACATTGGAAAGCACAATTAGTGGTTTAAGACAAGATATGCAAGCGATGAGAAAAGATAATGAATCTTACTTTGGATTTGGTGGTTCAGTTTCTGCAGATATTGGAACTAAAGTAGAATCCAAAATAGTGTCAAACTTAAAATAATGAGAATATAAATGAGTTTACTGAAATTAAAAAGTATATTTCAAGAAGAAGCTGAATTAAGAACAGAGGACTTCATTGACCAAAGACCTCAACATTCAAATGATTCAAGGTTTGAATTTAATGTTCCTGTTGTGGGTATGGATTTTGCTAACAAGACATCTGTGAATCCAATATTGGATAGTCTTTTACTTCCACAATCATCTTTGATAAATTTTCAACAAACAACATATGATTCAAGAGTTCCAAAAAATGATGGTATAAAAATATCAAATATAAATTCATATAAAGGAAGTTCTTTAGATAACTCAGGTGCCGATAATTTATTTACAAATACAGCTAATCTTGGAACGGATTTAAGTTTATCAGGTGGTTTTGAGGCTTTATACACACATGACCACAAGCCTCTTCCAATATCATCCACACCAGACCCGAACAATCCATTTCAACCATTTAACTATGGTTCAAATGTTGATAGAGGAAAATTAGATATAAGGGCAAACAATGCTCAATTTAATTTATTTAGTCCATCAAGAACACCATTGGTTGGAGCTGGCGCTTTCTTAGGATTGACAAATGATTTTGCAGGTGAACCATACATCGTTAGTCCAATTGGTAGTGTGGGTAGAGCTCTAAATTCAAGTTTTCCAGAAATAGTTGCTGCTGATGCTACACGAATTGGAAAGTTTTTATCATCACCACAAGGTGCCGATTTCATTTTGCAGCAAAACTTTTTAGGTGGTAATACAAAAGTTCAGTTTCCAATAGTTAGACAAGCAAATCCAACAACTGGACTTAATCCAGGTCCTGATGCTAATAAATTTATCAGTATTGGTGTGGGTCAAAGTAATTTAAGATTTGGAAGAGAGTATTCTCCACTTTCAACTCTCAAAACAATTACACAGGGACAATTTGGGTCTCTTTTTAATAGAGCTACACCACCTTTTGGTACTCTTGGTTTATCAAATAAAACATATCCTGAATTTACATTTGACACTTTAACCACTGAGGAAGGATTATCTTATGCTAGTGCAGGTGGTGATGTAACTCACGACATAAATAAAACATTTGGTGCACCATCCTTACCATCTGAACCATTACAACTTTCTCTTGATAGTTTTATTGGTGGAGCTACACCACAAGAACTTAGAACAGGTGAAGAGGTAACAGGTGATAAGATGACTTTAGCAAAAATGATTAAAGGTACTGAGTTAGCTATTGCTGATGTTAATACTTGGGCTGTTGGGTATGAAGATGAATTTGATGATACAAGTTTAGGTTTACTTCTTGACTCAAAAAAAGATGGAATGCCATTTTACTTTAAAGATTTAAGAACTGACACTTATATATTTTTCAGAGCATACATTGAGGGGTTGACAGAAAACATCTCACCATCTTGGTCTGAAACAAATTATGTTGGAAGAAGTGAACCCGTTTATGTGTATGAAAGAGCTACAAGAGATATTTCTTTTAATCTAAAGTTAGCAGCACAAACAAGGTCGGAGTTAACATCAATATATCAAAAATTAAATAGACTAACATCACTTGCATATCCACAATATGATAATGATAATTATTTGGGTGGTAATAAGGTAAGAATGAAACCACCATTAACTAAATTTAGATTAGGTGATTTGTATGGAAAAACAAATGATGAAATGTTAGGATTTATAAAATCTATTTCTTATACGATAGATAATTCTTCACCTTATGAAATAGAAGCTCCATCAAGAGTTCCACATCATATAAATGTAGCTTTAACATATCAAGTAATTCATGGAACAGTTCCAAGTCTTGATACTAAATTCTATGGATATGTTCCTGAAATATCACCGACTGGAGGAACTAATAATGTCTAGATATGATGAAACAAATATAAAAAAAAATCAAAAAACAAATAAATCTTATTACAATACAACGATTTATAAAAAAGTACCTGAAAGAAATGATGATTTGTATTTCATTTCAACAGAAGGTGATAGATGTGATAATTTAGCAAATAGGTTTTACAATGATTCAACACTTTGGTGGTTCATCGCTAGAGTGAATAATTTAACTACAAACAACATACCAGCCGGAACATCATTGAGAATACCTGTATCATCTAAAGACGCACGAGGTTTCTAAAAATGCCTATAAACAATAGAGTATTTGGTTCTGATATTCCAATTAAGGTTAAGAAAACACTTGAAGCTAGACAATTAGCAGCTGAGAAAACTCGTAATCCAAATGAACAAATAAACCCATCAAAATATCCTGATGATAGAGAAGATTATTATAATTATG
>Ga0209128_1001984_pt1 | contig 13529 bp, 8 predicted proteins | sample ETNvirnome_6_100_FD_184072 | JGI IMG/M metagenome (GOLD analysis project Ga0209128, IMG submission 184072) | Marine viral communities from the Pacific Ocean - ETNP_6_100 (SPAdes) (version 2) | ecosystem: Environmental > Aquatic > Marine > Oceanic | place: Pacific Ocean | collected 2013-06-19 | reverse complement strand
AATACCACCGCAAAGAAACAGAACCGGGTTTTATTTTGGAGCCGTAGAAGATCGAAGGAATCGAAACTAGATTGATCATCTGTTGATCTTTAATCCACTTTCGCTCTGTGGTGTGCGGATCGAGGCCATGAGACGCTGTGACGGCATAATGTTCGCTTAAATACTCATAATTTCTAAATAAGTTTTTTAATGCCCAATAATGCGGCCATTTAGGCTTATTACAATTAGTATACGTGCGCTGGAAGCCGCTGTAACTCTTAGCTGAGGCTTCTTCCGAAGGGAGTACGCGACTCTTACAATCCTCGCCGGTGCCGGTGTCCGTATAATCAGACATAACAGCCTCTATTTTTCTGCAAGTCGTGGGAGCGCTGCTAGCCCAGCCGGCAGTATTGTCCGCTGTCGGCTGTAAACACGGATTACCCGTGTTCAATTCTCCGGCGCCTCTGCTGCCGCCGGTACCATCATCGCTATAAGGGCCATTTGCCGGCAAAAAACTAACATCCCCACCATCGTCTTTAGGATACCAACCTATCAATTCTCTCGTAATAGAGGCAGACATTGGATAACTGCCCGAGACCACATCTCCATATTGGAAATCTGTTTCGTAAGTGCTGCCGGTATAAAGGGAACGTAAGCTCACGCGGGTTCCGTCTTTTGTCACATATGGATAGATAAGCCCGTTATCAACAATCTCAGAGCGGACAAAGCCACCGCGGACATCATACACCTTATCCTTCCCGGGATCCGTGGTCATTGCATAAAGAGCACTAACTTCGTCCGAAGATAAAATTGAACTCCACACCGAGAACTGTGCTATCATTCCATACCAGCCTTTATCTCCCGGGTCCTGCGAGCCAGCAGTGCCAGTGCCATCGGCCCTATTTCCTATAAAGCAATCATCAGTGCTAATTCCCCCCCATGAACCTGCTGGACCGAACCGTTCTGTTGTTGAAACCGCCGTGCCATTAATATAAATAACGGGATCATTAGCAGTGGCGCCGGCGTCGTATGTAATTACAACATGGTACCATGTATTATCCTCGATTGTTTCGGCAGCAGTATACCAGGCGCCGCGAGTAGTTCCCCATCCAGAAACTACAAATTCAACAAATCCGGTCTTGTCCACCATACACCATATGTGATCGACTCCTGCTGCTGGGGTAGCATCGTCCCCAAACTGAAATATCCTGGGATAACTGGCCTGGTCGGGATCATATCCCTCATAATAAATCCACGCAGCGAATGTCATCTTAGAAGTGCCGCCGGAAGCATTGCCTATGATGGCGTCCCACGTTGCTGCGGTACCAATATTTATGCCCTCTTTGTTGCTGGCGGGGAATTCGGCTACTCGTCTTTGCGCATAGCCCTTTTTTATCGACGTTCCAAACCCCGGATGACTATTTCCGAGATCGGTCGAAACGGTTCCATTGCGGCTGGTTCCATGAGTGGAGAAATTCTTTCCAGTAGCACCTTTCAATTTCCACCATCCCTGCAAATTACCAGCAGTAGTTGATGTGTATTCATATTGAGTTGTAGAATCGCCAGGTGACGCGCCAGGTCCGGCGGCCCAGTTGACCGTTAAATCATAATCTATTTCCTCGTTTGTTTCGGCGCTACCGCCAATAAATCTGCCTGTACTGCCAGACAATCTATCGATATTTATTTCATGAAGACTAGCATAACCAGAAGTAATCGGCACGCTAGCGCCACGATTAATTGTACCAGAAACATGCGAAATATTATTGTAGTAGACCTTACTGTCATAAATGAAGAACTCACAACTAGGGTGAGTTCTCATTGTGTTCGCAAGAAGATCTTTTGGTCCGAACTGTTTGAGGGACATTGTAGTACTCTAATAATCTAGTCTAACACGTAACGTTATCTCGTTTGACGGATCTTTCTTCAAAGGCTCCGAAAGTTTTGCTACGGCTAACAATTCATTATTAGAATTATATAAACCAACAGTCGTAATATATGCAACAGGGGTGTCTGAAGCTACACTTTTAACTCTCAACTTGCTGCCGCTTGTATACGTTGGGTTAGCACTATAGTTAAATTTAGTTGAAGAGGCTCTGCAGAAATAAACCGTTGAATTCAATTCTGTAGTGTTATTAAAAGATAGGTTGGCAATTCTACGCCTGATAACATCACACGTCCCCGAAATCGGTATATCGGTCCAAGAACCTGATATGCCTTGATCAAGGTTGTTATTATAATTAAATTCGGCGTTGGCTGGCGGATCCCCGGCCTGGCCAGATCCTGTTGTAAAAACAGAAGCAGTAATGACCGCTACGCCGGCTTGATAAAAAATAGCCCCCACAGCAGATGCAGTAGCTGGAGAATTATACAACAATCCGTATTCACCGCCATTAATACTAGGATTAACGCCGGCAGTATCGGAGGCGGATAAATCTGTTAAGGTAACTCCAGCTGGTAATGCGGCGGCAGGACGAGTCGTAGGAAACGTTCCCGTTAACAAGGAAATACTAAAAGAACCTTTTTTAATCTGATCTTTTGTTAGTAGCCGCGAAAAGTTAAGAAAGAACACTTCCTTCATTTGAGAATCGTCATCTGACAAATCCAAATCGGATTCAAAAGTTTCAATTGCTCCCGACACAGTATAGCCGAGAAGGGTTTGCGCCATCATATTATATACATTAATCTTCTTGGCGTTTTGTATATTTGCCGAACTGCTATATCCAGATGAGTTAGCGTAACCAACAGAAAGATCAAAAATATGGTTTGCAGAAGAACTCAAATAAGGGTAATCATATACCGACTGGAACATACCGTGAGAATAGTTTTTAACATTGGTGTCGCCAGTGGGCACGTATGTTTCAAAGTAAGTTCCAGAAACAATAGTACCAGTAAGAGGAATTGCTTCGTGAAGTAAGGTTCTCGTTGTGGTTATATCTGTACTACTATTGAGTGTTTCAAAATTTTTAACTGCCATTCATAATCTCCAAATTTCTATGATGTTGTGTCTTGCTTGATGAGTGTAATCGGAAGGCTTAACGAGGCACCGCTGCTATCTGCCATTATTTCCAACACAGTGGGAATTGTTGAATAAGTCCCGGCTAGCCCACTAATCGATTGTCCGGTTGAACCAAAATTACTCCAGAGAGTTGATGCTGTTTGCCCAACCGTAGTTGTTAATGCTGAGTCAACTGCGACATTAATTGCAGTCATGCTTCCAACAATTCCTGCAGAATTAACAAGAGCCGTTGCGTCTATTGTGGCCTCCGTCTGCGTATATATTGCAGCCTGCACCATTGTTGCGGTTGCAGAACTAAAATCGTCTCTATCAGAAGGCGAAAGGCTTGTAATAGAAGACAGGGTTCCAACACTGACTGCAGACGAACCGTCTGAGTTGTTGGCGAATGTTGCCGTAGAAGAAACTCCAAGCGGATACGTAATAAAGTTGTTGTTGAAGGTAACGCTTAACGACGTATCAAGCATATTAGTGCTCACTATGTAAGAATCTTGGTTAGTGGAAGTCATCCCAATGTCCGAATTATTAATGCACGATTCAACCATTATCATACTACCACCGCCAGTTTGACCAGCCAAGATGTTATATCCAGAACCAAACCCTGTGTCGATAGCCGTTTGCGTTTCAGAATTGGTGGAAACATAAATTGTGTTATTCTTCATCGTAACCGCATCGGTCAATTTCTCATTCAGTACCAAATCCGGCATATACAAAATTTGTAAATTCGACAAAGATAATAGACCCGTGTACATATTAACTTCTGTGGTTGCTTCTAAAATTGGTGTTTGTAAAATTTCCAGATCATAATAAGCAGACCCAGAAGAATGATTCTTGTCATACAAACTATAATTTATCTCATCATCTCCAAGAGCAAATTTTGTTACCTTAAATTTACCTTGTGCCATTCGTCGGCGCCCTGTTTCTGTCAAAACAGCGTCTAAAATAATATCACCCGAGTTGTCTAAAAAAGCCATTTATTTACCTCTCTCCCATAAATAGTTTACGTTTTCTTTAATTACTATTGGTCTCGTATTTATAAGTAACATTTAAATCCATTTTTCTGCCTGTTTTCTTTGATGTTAAACGAATCTTAAATGTTTTGTCCCATATGGGATCGTCAGCGCTGCTTAGTCCCATGTTGCCCAATTGGCTAGAAGCAGTATCATCATAATCGACATTTTCGTCACTAAAGGACACCTGAGACACATTAGGCTGCAATTGAATTAATTTCTTAAATGCATCAATTGGATTCGTAAAATTATCTATTTCTAGATCTTCCGCAAAAAGAAGATCAAACATCCCGTAAGTGTATCCGCCATCATTAATTAGCTCTGCTTCATAAATTTCAGATGTGTATCCCGGCACCAAATTCTCGTTAAGAATTCTAAATAAATAATAATATTTTTGATTAGTATTAATCTTATCATACATAATGGTATTTGATAAGGTAAAAACTGAATTTTCCAAAATAAGATCTATTGTAGAAAGTAATTGACCATCAAAGTCGGTATACGCAGTTGGCATTTCACTTAACCGATAAACCTGTACGTATCTCTGTTGTGATCGCGATTCCAATGTTAACTCATCGTTTGTTAGCATGTCATTGGCATATAAATAATCAGTCTTGAGTTCTTCGTCGTCTGAGGAAATCGCCGTAGGATATTCTTGCTTGACAAAAGTTTCATAATTAACTTTATAGCCAATAACTTGCGAATCATCCAACAAAAAAAACGGGTTTAGATTAAGCTGATTGGGTGGATGATCGAGTACTTTTAATGTTTTAGAAAACATTGGTATTTCAAAAATCTTAATAGTAGGCTCCGCTGTCACATTAAAGTCTGCCATATATTTATAATCTGTGCTAGACGTGGTGCTCCCGTCGTCGTCGTCGCCAAGAAAGAGCGTATCTGTTACCTCTTCATCGTCGCTAGCAGGATCGTAAAATTCCAAATAATAGGTACCTTCTGCTTCGTTCGTTGTTTTAGTAAGTGCTAGATCAGAAAATCCATATTTAACTCCGACAACTATTACATATTTATAAACGTTATAAGTATAATTTTCTCCGTATTTGACCTGAGAGTCAAATAAATTAATATCATCGATTAAATTTGGAGAGTTAAAAATCCAAAAATTCTGCAGAGCATTTTGGGTTTTGGAATCTCCTGTTATCTCTCCACCAATTTTTTCAATTCTGTACGCTACAATTTCATTATATTTACCAGAACTGCTGCGCCAATTGTTTTTCTTAAACAAAGCTTTGAACCCAAGTTCGTCGTCATATATTTCTGCAGTTGAAGTTGAGCCGGCTTCTGTTAAAGTGGATAAGGCGTCTCTGAGAACCCCTAACGCATTTTTAGAATTTATGTACCGATATGTGCCTGTGGTATCCATCGCAGCTTCTCTGGTTATGCTTTTCTCTCCAACAAAAAAACAGTTATCTGTCAAAGATTCATAATTTTTATAACTGTATGTTAACAAATCAAAATAATCAACAGTATTAAAAGAAGTGTTTTCGGCTGTTTCCACCTCAGTATCGGTATCGTCATCCTCACCACTAGATAAATAATTTTGCGTTAAAACATATTCTTCTGTTGCTATATTTATATCATCTACTTCTTCATTAAACGCTTCCTTCAGGCTCTTAAGAAATTTAGCAGAATAACTATTGTTTACGATTGATTCAGCAAAATATACGTTATCTCCCGAAGACACCTCAAACTTGTCTGTGTCTTGCTCTATATCGGTGCCATGAGCAGGAAAATTAATTTTAACATAATAAGGATAGGCGAGGGCTCGCGTTTCCATGGTGACAAAAGGATTTTTAAGATAATCGCCCGCAATAGAATTCTGATCAAACATCATGTTCTGCAAAGCGTTTTCAACATATTCTGTTGTAGAACTTGAAAGTGATGTAAAGGGCACAGCGCCAGTTAAATATTGATGCAGGCGAAGGGCAATTAAACTTTTCTTTTTTCCGTAAGCATGAATATACCCGGTGCCTCGGTCGGTTTGAGAAAGAAGATCGGAGACACCATTATCTAATAAGCGATCATCAATGTCGCTTGATAATCTTCTTGTGGCTTGTTTCCGAGTAGAGACATCAAAAAAATCTGGCAAAGTATCTTCCAGGGCTACAAAATCCCATATGGCGTCATCATAAGTTCTTTTTGAGTCAGAATCTTCTGCCAAGAGACCATCTGCATCAATAATATCATCAATTTCCGAGGCGGTCTTATAAAGCATCTCGATCAAATACATATTTGGTATGAGCAGCTCAGAGCTTGATGCGCCAACGTAATCTTGATAATCTTTCAAATAAAAATTATAGTCATATGAGACTTCTATTTCATTTGTTATAGCACTGCCGCCTACTAAATTTGCGACTTCAAGCTTAGAATAGGGAAGAGAATTTTCGAACCAATAATCATCAAAAATATCTTCGCTATAAATCCCAGGGTAGTCTTCGCCAAAAGTTCCGCCAGTCCAATAAATCTTCCAAAATTTATCGCTATAAACGGAACTGTTCCCATACACACGAACTGGAAACTTCTTAGTGGGTATTATAGTTTCTGAAGACGCTTCTTCGGCCAAGGTCGTAGATTTAGCGCTTATTTTCGCGATATACGGCGCCGCTGAGGGTGAATAACCTTTCTGCTCTACGGTTTCTCCAGAATCACTATCAGAAATATAAAAATAACTTCCTATCGATGTCCTAAATAAATCGGAAGACCCTGAAAATAAATTTAAATCTATTATTTGAATGTCTTTCTCTTCTGTCGCCATTTTAAATTTCCATTTATTCCTAGTAAGTTACCGTCGCAGTGGATGTTGTTGCAACGGAAACAGTTTGTGTTTCTTCTTCTTTCTCAAGCGCGTCGAACATGTCATCACCAATCTCAGGGCTTTTAATCTTGTTGAGAGGGTGGGCAATGACGTATGCGCTTAAAACCGCATCCTCAGCAATAGTTACCATGGCGGCATCTAATACATCTGCAAATTCTAACGTTCCCAGAGCTGCATACATTTCTTCAAGTGCTGCCGGCTCTGGGTCCTGAAGCGCAGGAACAGAATAATAATTATATGTCGTTGACCACTCATTAGACGTAAACGCCGGTTGATCATGTTCAAATACAGTACTATATTGGTAAAGCCAGTCATCCTCGCCATCCACCAGTTCAACCATTATACCGACTTCGCCATCGCCTGGCCAGGTCTCAAAGTCGATAGAGCTAGCCTCTTCTAAATCAAAACTCCAAAGATCCCAAAGACCGTAGTCATTGGTACTCGTGATAATCATATCATTAAAAATATACTCCCCTTCCTCGCCAGGGGAGTCTTTCCAGACGCTAGCGATGGTGGCGCCGGCGTTGGATAGCGCTTCTAGAAGCCAACCCCAGTCGAATGACATTTTATATTCCTCTCTTGTTCATATTAATTAGTAAGTAGTAGTGGTTGTGGCTGTTGTGGTTTCTGTTGCCATGGTGGTGGTTGTTGTGGTCATTGAGCCTGTAGCCTCATTGCTGTTGTTTTTACTGCTTTTATATAATTTTGCTGTAAAACATACGTAATCTGGTACATTTTTAATGGTGGCTCTTTTATTGTGTTCAGAATAACTATCGGGAATATCGCTGTCTAGATTATAAAATGGATCATCGACATTTGTAAATTTATCTTTAGCGCTTGTCGGCGTAGGGCTTACGTTGTATGATGTAGAATCTAAAATATTTTCATTCTCGATAACTTCGGTATCGTCGCAAGTTGTAATTAGAGAATAATTCTTTTTCTCGGAACAAACCATACAATCTAACGCTCCTAAAAGTATTTCAGCTTTCTCGTTTATTGTTATATCCTTGTTAACAGAAATACTGCTTTTCCCTAAACCACCCCTTATGCGCCATGTATCAGACGATAATCTCTTTTTGTGTTTTTTCCTGCGTTCACGAACTCCGGCTATTTCGCTACTCATCTCAGAAGGTTTATATCTTGCCATCTTATTATTTCCTATTCTTCTATTGTAAAGCTTATCTCAAAATCTTTCAACAAAAGTCCAGCTTCATCAGAAACAGAACCATCGAAGTCCAACGAAACGGTGATTTCTTCCCCGTTTTCAACTTGATCAATAGCAATGTAAATAGCAGTTTGATCCGAATCATCATCTATTTCGAAGTAGGCTTCCTTAAGGTACGGGAGGCCGAGATAGGGGTCGGAGGCGTCCGCTAATTTGTACTCTCCGCCAACCGTGATGTAAGATTCTGCATCGTCTCCATCACTTATTAAAGTTCCATCAACATATAGGCTCTTATCTCCACCAGCGCTATATCCATCATAAACAATACGAATTCGAGTGGCTTCAGTACTGAACATCGTGATACCAGTAGCGCCATCAGTAAACTCAGCCCACGACGAGTCCCACCACCCGGCCGACGTTTTTTCAGCCAACCCTGAATACTCGATTATTGCCTGTCCCGAAGGAGGCGTTGAAATATACGCCGGCGTATTACAAGTTCTGGCTTCATCGACGCCTAGATCGTAAGCCTCTTCAAAACGACCAGCGAAGAAAAGATCCTCATTGGAAAAAGTCTCAGTATATGTTTTAGTAGTTGCAGAATAAACAGGGTCTTCGGAGCTATCTACAGGCAAAATCCCATCAAAAGTATCAGCTAGCGCTTGAAATTGTGTATAAAACGACGTAAGCTGGGCGACGGTACCGTAAGCAGGATGTATTTTGGCAGATATTTTGTTTGCCTCCGCAATTACTGTTTCCATGTCTCCATCAATTTCACCGATAAGAGCCTGAAACGTACAATAATAAACCGGATAAAGAACCCATGGCGCTTCGCCAGGGTTATCGGCATATGTGGCTTCTAAAATAGTTGTATAGGCGCTTACCCATTTATCGTCCTCTTCGTTAAAATTAGCAGTTGTCGTGGCTTCGTTATAATATTCATAAAGTCCGCCGGTGCCGGTGCTGGCATAAAGCGTCTCATATTGGTCTAAAAGAAGTTTTACTAAATATGCAGTACTGTCGAGTATTTTTACTATAAATTCAACATAATCGTATCCCACTTGATCATCGGAGGTGGGCGTTCCGGATGCTGGGAAGCTGGTGGCGTAGTCGCCGTTCCAACTATCTTTAACAATGTCTTGGATTTCAAAACACATCATGCGATATCCGTCCCAGCCGCCTGTTCGCCCCAATTCAAAGTTTCTTAATAACAAAAAAGATTGCGCCCAGCATTCGTTATCCTCAGTTGTGTCGTACACATAGGGCTCAGCTTCGCCGGCGCGGTCGAACCCGTTCAGTGTTGCTCGGTCGTACCATATTGTATTGTCCGCCATATAGCCATCGTCAAACGTCGTCTTTAAATGCATAAGCTTCTTCTCATCATCATTATAGCGAGAATAGGTAGCAGTATAAAGTTTGAAAAATCCATTAGCGAAACTTTTTCCCAAGAGATTAAAAACAATATCCATATCAAAATAAGCACCCATATCGGAAGTTTCATAAAGCGCCTTATCGTAGTCAAAAAAAGTAAATCCATAAATTTTCCACCACGATTCAGTCTCCTCCGAATTCGAAAACCATTCCGGGTTCAATTTCATATTGGTTACATAAGTTTCACTTGCCGGGGCCCCGTTCGGATCAAACTCATAATCGCCATAGAGATCGTGGGTCGCGGACGATACATACTCAGCTGCCGTAGCTCTCTCGTCAACAACTTTTGTATTGGTTATAACTTCTTTAAACACCTCCGTACCAGTTTCAATCACTGCATTTGCTGTCGCAATCTTTTCCCTATATTGTATGTATAGAGTTCCCACATTGGTCGCGGTACTCTTGCTGGGAAATACTCTCGCTATTAAATTAAGCTGTGCTAATATGTCTGCTGATTCTTCATGTGTTGCAAGAACAAGAGAAATCTGATCCATTATGTCTCGCAAAGAATCGTCTGATTCTGCTGCGGTTTCATAATTTCCCAATAGATCTTCGAACGAGGAAACAACTTCTGAATGGGTTATCAAACCATCGGTCGAATAATATTTACTAGTAAGCGATTGTAAAGGTGTTCCATCGAACACATTACCATCTTCGTCAACCCAAATGATTTGTTCTGGGTACGCTGGTGCACCGTCGAGCCACACTGCATCGTAAGCAACATCGCCGGTTTCAAGGGTTAAAAGCCTACCGAATCGATTATCTAACAAATCCGAGTCGGCGGCGAAATTGTAGTTGTACCAAAAGCCCGCCGAAGTGTCAAGAACATCAAAAGTGGCGAAAGCAAATAAATAAACATCAACGCCGAGGGAGTCCCACGAAGTAGAATCTGGATTTAAATAATTTATAAAACCTTCATCCTTTGACGAATAAGAAAATTTTAAAGCCCTATTTCCTTCATCATCATAAACAACAAGAGATTCGTCGCTTATTTCTGATAAATAAAAATTTGCATCCGGATTAGAAATGTCGTGTTGGGCTTGCCAATAAAGATTCCAAATATGCTGTTCTTTGTTCGACAATTTATTAATATCAACAGAGCCGGCGCCCTCTGAATCGCTAGCCCAAAACCAAAAGATACTCAAACCTTTTATTTGGCTTGTAAGTGTGGTGATGTCTGTGTTTTCGCTTATACTAACATAAATACTAAGATCGACATCAAGATGGGCTCCGTCGTCGCCGTCATTAAGATAAATCTGTTCTATATAAACTGCTGGCAAAAGCTTGCCAAAATTGCTAACTGTGTCACCAGAAGTAATTAATCCTGACATATTTCGGGCTCCGTTACGCTTCCATAAATATCGTAGAAAGTGGCAGTCGTGGTTGTTTCTTCGCAATCAAAATCAAAATCTATATAATAACTTCCCTTATCAAATGATTCCAATCCCTGGCATGCTATTGCCTGATCAACCGTCGCGTCTGTCAATACATCAAAATAATATTCCACGCTGGCAGTTGTGAGGCTTTGCACTTGATTATCCAAAGGAGCCTCCATTACCATAAAGCCGTTTTCTATTTGAGGTATTTGTCTCTCAAAATATTTCCTGTGCAAAGTAGGATCATACACGCCGGCAAAGGAGCCGCTTTCAATTTCAAACACTTCTATATCAAAATTTTCCGTTAACAACTGTGTATTAATCTCTTCAAGGTATATAAGGGGATCGGTTGCTTCAAGTTTTATGTATTTGCCATCGACAAAAGGACCAGCAGTGTCAACTAAATTCCTCGCTGAATTGGGATCAAGATCAATTTCTGATTCGGTAACTTTTAAAGTATAATAAGCATCAATGTTAATCTGTGGTATTTGAGAATTTAAAAGAATGCCTTTTTCAGCCTCCTGTTCTATAGCCGGCAAACCAAGAGGTGGCGTTAATTTGCCAGCGCCGCGGTAAATAGAAGACGAAATATTACCTTGCATCATCAACAATCTCCACGCAGGCACAGCCTGTGGGTTTTCCGAGTCTATCATGGCGTCCCCTATGGCGCTCTCAAATGTATAAATGTCGCTAGCTGGCATTGTAAGTGTTGGGTTTCTATCGGAATTAAACCCGCCGGAGTCTACGTCTAGGCTGGAAAGAGTGTCTTCTACATCTCTAAACAACACCTGACTTTCTAGATATGGTGTTTCTATCTTAATTCTCTTGTTTATGTTACTCTGACCTTCGTGGATACCGCCTTCCATGTATCTTGAATCATAAGTCACGTTATCATCATAAAAGGCATAATAAACCGGCTTAAATGTTCCAATAGAAAGCAAATACCTCCCATAAGAAGTTAATTTTAAATCATATACCTGTTCTTTTTTGTTAAGAAATACGCTCATTTAAACCCTCTCTCAATATAAATATTCTCATTGTTTATTTTCTAATGAATGTACGTGGCCATCGGCTTCTTGAACTAGACCATTTATTATCTCATGATGGTGATCATCATCATGGGAAGTTCTTCCGTTTCCATCCTTGTCTATGGAATAAGTATGCGCATGATCTTTTTCCATGGCAAAGCTGGTTTTGCCTGTGTCTGCTTTATACAAAACCTGCACGTCCATCTTTGCCATCTCCACGATGGAAACATAATCATATGGCCAGTTGAACCCAATTGGATATTCTTTTGTCGTTTCAGTGGCGTCTGCTACGTCAGATGACTCTCCCACCTGTGTTGTAACCTTATCAAAGTAACTAGTCATTCCACGCTGTTTAACTTTGAACACCATCCAGCGAAGGTTTTCATTTTGCAATATTTCTCCATTAAGAAGTTCTGTGTCCATCAATTCGTGCGCCACGCTTGTGCTTTCTAATGTGATTTTTCTATATTCTCTCGGCGCAAGATTCTGCCAAATATACGCAAGATCGTCTTTATCGAGATCATATTCAAACTCAAACATATACATCACAATCGGCTTAACTTCTCTATTGTTTATAAAATCAAACTGTGGAGGTAGCACATACCGCTCCATCTTTTGCATGAGCTTTCTAATCGATTCGCCGGCAGTATCTAAGGAATCACCATCGGCGGTGCCTTTCTTTTCTTTGGTGGCAGCTTCAAATCTAGCTTTTGGAATTTCGATGAATTTCTTACGGCTAGCGGCCAGAGATCCAGATGCCGCGGACTGACTGGTTTTTATGATCCTATCTGTCACATAAGGCACAGCCACAACTGCTTCTCTGATTGTTTGTTTGTTGGCTACTTCCCCCATCCTCTTTTTGCTAACATTTTTATCAAATCCAAGCAGTTTACTTAAAGATCTCATGTTTGCGTATGTTTCAGCCCCATAAAACCCGGCATTGTTACGATTGTATGAAGTATTATTATTTATAACATCATAGTGAGATTTCAACCAGTTTGTATCTATATCACCAATTGAAAGGAATATTCCCATATCCGTCGTAGATGGCATTACACCAAACTGGTGCCACATGCCACTAGGTGCTGAAGAAGAGCCATAGTCCGGCAATATTTTCGGAACGGGAACACCTTGAGGCTTAATTGGATGGACGGGATCTACATCTGTAAAATTCATCATCGGTGTTTCAAACTTTGATTGAATGACCCATTTTTTAGCTGCTGTTTCGTTTTTGTCTTCGGTTAAGTTTCCAAATTTATCAGTTGTTTGTTTCGTTATCCTCTCGATGCCAAAGGGATTAACACTAGCGCTTAACTGCATTGAATTGTGATTAATGTTGCTGCCGCCATACGGTGGTCCCGGATCGTCACTACCCGTGGCGCAGGCAGGGATGCACGCATATTTTATAAGGGTGCTGGGATCTCTTTCTGGTCCGGGATCCATTCTCCAGTACGTGGCGCTCGTCTCCGTCATTATGCGCTCCAGACTATAAGTCTCGCCGGGAATTGGGTTAAAAACAAGATCAAGCCACGCCTGTCCATTTGTATATGGTGGTGTGTATGCCCCGTTAAAGCCCGTAAATGAATCATGAACACCCTGGTCGCTTCCGCCGGTGACAAACGATCCAGTGTTGGCGGTCGCCCAATATGCGGATCCAGGCCGTCCTGCAATGGGCGGTCCGAACGCAGTAGGTCGGC
>Ga0209128_1001979_pt1 | contig 13550 bp, 14 predicted proteins | sample ETNvirnome_6_100_FD_184072 | JGI IMG/M metagenome (GOLD analysis project Ga0209128, IMG submission 184072) | Marine viral communities from the Pacific Ocean - ETNP_6_100 (SPAdes) (version 2) | ecosystem: Environmental > Aquatic > Marine > Oceanic | place: Pacific Ocean | collected 2013-06-19 | reverse complement strand
CCACAATGGCAAAAGTGTTTATTTGTATTTGATGAACTGGATAGACTAGGAATTGAGTTTGATCAAATTGCACTTATTGATAGTTCGGCTATTGTTAAGTGGGACTGTCCTAACTTCTTTAATTTAACAGAAAGAAAGTTTGTTGGATGGAGAGATGATGACAACTTACGTTGGGTTCATGAAAGTGTAGAGGGTTATAAAGATGTTTTTGATGGTTATGAATTAGACTCTTCTAAATATATAAATTCTGGTTTTATGATATTCAATGAAACACATAGAGATTTTTTTAAGAGTCTTAAACAATTATATTTAGATAAAAAAGATACTTTCATTAGATTACAAGATAAAGACGTAAGAAAAGGAAATGACCAAACTCCTGTAAATTATTGGTTACAAATTAATGATATTGATATGGAGTTAGATTTACCATTTGTATACAATCTAAGACATATACATAGAAAGGATTTATTCAGTTATAATTGGCAACTTGAAGAAGATAAAACACCATTTTTTATTAAATATGGTTTTGTGTGGAGATTTACTGGCATGCCAAAAGATAAAAGAACAGATATAATGAGACAAGTTTGGGATTATATAAAACATCATTATGATAGAGATTCTCTATTGAATAGAATACAACATAAAAGTGAAGATAAGAGTACTACGTCTTATAAATTTAAGGAAGATATATATAGGATATTTAGTGATGTAAAATATAAAAATATGACAATATTAGAACTTGGGTGTCATAAAGGAAATACAACTAGAGTTTATGCAGAGTGTTTTGGTAAAGTTATTGCAGTTGAAAGAGATAAAAATAATATTGAAAAAGCTAAAGAAATTTGTCAAGATGTAAGTAACGTTGAGTTTATTAATATTGATGTTTATGATAAGAATTTTGAATTACCAAACGCAGATGTAGTACACATAGATGCTGGACATACTTATGAATTAGTTACATATGATATAGATAGATGTATTACTCAGTTAAATAATCCTATTTTTATTTTTGATGACTACGGACATGAAGGTAGAACTGTTAGAGATGCTATCAATGATAAATTGGATGAAGGAAAAATACAATTATCAGTTCATATTGGAGAGGATAGGGGTTATGTTGCATCTAATAATAAAGTTTTTATTGGTAGAGAAGGAGTGATTTGTAGTGTTTAGTTATAGTGAATTTAAAAATATAATAAATTTAGTTAAAGTTTATTTACCTATTGTTGATTTTTCCGATGTTATAAATTATAATCCGAAGATTTTTTGTGTAGTTCGACATGATATAGAATTTTCTATTGATAGAGCTCTTAAAATGGCAAGAATAGAAACTGAAGAATTGGGCATAACTTCTACTTATACAGTACAATTAAGGAATAATACATATAATGCTTTATCTCAAAAGAATATAGAAATAGTACAAGAGATAAAAAATCTTGGACATAGTATTGGGTTACATCAGAATCCACCTAAAATGAGTGATGAAAAGTTAGTTGAGTATATACAAAAAGATATAGAAACTTTAGAACACTACTATGGGTTTGAAGTTGATAGATATGCGTTTCATAGATGTGGTAGTAATCCAGGAATACTTGAAAAATACGTAGAAGTTCCAAATAAAATCAACTGTTATGCTAAAGAGTTCTTTCACTATTTTCAAGGAAGTCCACCTGAAAAATTAAGAGTTTACTATGTAGGAGATTCAAATCATAAATGGAAATATGGATATCCGTTAGAGTTTGATTTTAATAAAGTTAATAAGATACAGTTATTAACGCATCCATATTCTTGGACTGAACATGGGTATGGTAATAGTAGTAATTTTGTGAGTTTAATTAAAGAACGAAATGATGAGTTAGTTAATTCAATGAATACGGAAACTAATACTTTTCCAGAAGAGCTGTTAGTGTGAAAGCAATATACATATCAGTAAGAACTGGTTCTTCAAGATTACCTAATAAATCTATATTAAAAATTAAAGATACATATACTATTGAGTATGTAATTAGTAGTGTTAAGAAATCAAAATACGCAGATGAAATTATTTTATGTACTACTGAAAAAATAGAAGATGATATATTATGTGAGATAGCAAAACAGAATAATATAAAATTTTATCGAGGAGATGAACATGATAAATTTAAAAGGTGGTATGGAGCATGTAAAGAATTTAATATTGATTTGTTTGTTACAGCGGATGGAGATGATTTATTTTATGATGCTGGACTAGCAGACTTGTGCTTTGAACAAATTAATGATAATGATTTTATAGATGGTCAAGGGTTATATAATGATGTGTATGGAATGAAGAGGAATACTGTACAGTATATTATTGAAACATATAAAAGAAATATTGAACCACATGAAATAACAAAAGTTTTAAAGAATACAGAGTTAAAAGTTAAAAAATTAATGAATATAAATAAATTATATGAAAAGAAAAATATCAGAATGACATTGGATTATGAAGAAGATTTTGATTTTTTCAAAACAATAATTGAAAATTTAAATGATGATTTTACATTAAAGGATATTTTATCTTATATAAATGATAATAAATCTGTAATAGATATAAATTATTTTAGAGAAAATGATTGGAAAGTTAATCAAGGGATATAGAATGAATAATATAAAAGATAACCCATACGGTAAATACAACGGAAAAGAATTAGATTATATTTTAGAAGTTTTAGATTCTGAAAATATGGATAGAAAAACTAATCCATACGTTAATAGATTTGAAAAGAAATTTGGTGAAGTATTTCAAAGTAAATATGCTATAGCACATAATTCTGGAACATCTACATTACATAGTTGTTTAGTTGCTGTTGGTGTAGGAGAAGGTGATGAAGTTATATCACCTGCACATACAGTTATTATGAATTCATTTGTTACGTTATATATGAATGCAGTTCCTGTTTACGTTGATATAGATCCACATACATTTAATATGGATCCTGAAGATTTGGAAAGAAAGATAACTGATAGAACTAAAGCAATTCAAGTTGTTCATATGCATGGAAACCCATCTGACATGGTGTCTATTATGGAAATAGCTAATAAATATAATATACCTGTTATTGAAGATTCTGCTCAATGTGTTCTTGGTTATATAGATGATAAGTTAGTAGGTACTTTTGGTGATATGGCTAGTTGGAGTTTTGAGACTAAAAAACATCTTTCAACTGGTGAAGGTGGTATGGTGACAACGGATAATGAAGAGTATGGAACAACTATCAGAAAAAATGGTGGTATAGGATATAAGACATTAGAAGCTGGTCAAAGTTTAAGACAATTACTACCTAAAGATTTTCAGAATCCACATTATAAAAGACATGATGTTTTAGGTTGGAATTATAGAATGAATGAACTCACAGCTGCAGTTGGACTTGCTCAGTTAGAACGAGTTGAATTTTTAGTTGAAAGACGAAAGAAAATAGCTAAGATGTATGATGAAGCATTTAAAGATTGTGATTTTATTATACCTCAAAAAGTTTTAGATGGTCATATAAACACATATTGGACATATACAGTTAGATATGAAGGTGATGATTGGTTTAGATTATATGATTTAGTTAAAGAAAATGGTGGTGATGGTTTTTACGGAGGTTTATCTATTCCATATCAAGAACCAGTAATGTCAAATTATTCTTATGTTAAAGGTGAATGTCCGAATGCTGAAATAGTGCAACCAAAAATGATGCAGTTTAAGTGTAATTATAGAAATTTAGATGAAGCTAATAGCAAGATTGATATTTTAAAAAATATTTTAAGTTATCAATAATTTAGTAAATATGTATTAATAAATAAGCGAAAGGGTTTAAAATGAGCACATATATTATAGCAGAAATAGGTATAAACCACAATGGAGACCTGGACTTAGCAAAAGAATTAATCCTTAAAGCCAAAGATAGTGGTTGTCATGCTGTTAAATTTCAAAAAAGAGATATTGAATCAGTTTATAGTGAGGAAGAATTAAATACTCCAAGAGAATCACCTTTTGGTACAACAACACGAGAACAAAAAGAGGGTATTGAGTTTGATATAAATCAGTATAAAGAATTAGAATCTTATAGTAAACAATGTGGATTAGATTTTATTGTTTCATGTTGGGATTTAAAAAGTTTAGATTTAGTTCAAGAAAACTTAGATGTTAAATATCATAAAGTGGCTTCTGCTATGGCGACAGATAAAACATTTCTTATGGAATTAAATAAAACAAATAAACCAGTTATACTTTCAGTAGGTATGTGTACTCAAGTTGAGGTTGATAGAGCGATGGTTATATTAGATAATGTAAAATATATACTGGCTTGCACAAGTACGTATCCAACTAAAGCTGAAGAAATAAATCTCAAATATGTTGAAACATTGATAGAAAGATTTCCGTTTACAAAAGTTGGATTTTCTAATCATTATAATGGCATGGATGCTTGTGTAGGGGCTGTTGCTCTTGGAGCTGAATGTATAGAGTTTCATATTACTAAAGAAAGAACTATGTACGGTTCAGATCAACCTGCATCAATTCAAGATTCAGATGATTTAGTAGACGCTATTCGTAAGATGGAACTTATGGTTGGTGATGGTGTAAAAGTAGTTTATGATTCAGAAGTTCCAATAGCTGCAAAGTTAAGAAAAGTTGATGATACAATGATTAAGCGATATGTTTGATTTAACTGAAAGAGTTGTATTAATAACTGGAGGGTGTGGATTACTAGGTGTAAAACACGCAGAAGCTATCTTAGAGTTTGGTGGAGAAGTTATTTTAGCTGATATAATTTCGGAAGAAGAGCGTGAAAAGGTAGTAACAAGTTTAAGAAAAAAATATGATGATCCTATTTGGCCACCTAAAATAACTTCTGTTTATATGGATGTAACAGATAAAGCATTGATACAAAGAGCAGTTGATAAATATAATAAAATTGATGTACTAATTAATAATGCCGCAATAGACCCTAAAGTAGAAAAAGGGTTGGGATGGAAAAATAAATTTGAACATTTAGAATTAGATTCATGGAATAAAACTATAGAAGTTACTCTTACTGGTACTTTTTTATGTACACAAGTAGTAGTTAATAAAATGTTATCTACCGGATTGGAAAGTGAATATTGTAGAGAGGGAGGAGTTATTTTAAATATAGCTTCAGATTTATCAATTATATCACCAGACCAAAGAATATATGGTGATGGAGCTAAACCGGTAAGTTATGGTGTTACTAAAGCAGGAGTAGTAAATTTAACAAAATATTTGGCCACATATTTGGCAAAGAAAAACATTAGAGTTAATTCATTAAGTCCTGCAGGTGTATATAATAATCAACCTGATGAATTTGTTACTAAGCTTTCCAACTTGACTCCAATGGGAAGGATGGCAAAAGTAGATGAATATAAAGGAACAGTTGTATTTATGTGTTCTGATGCTAGTTCTTTTATGACAGGACATAATTTAGTTGTAGATGGTGGTAGAACAGTATGGTAGTTTATGTAGATATAGATGGAACAATTTGTAATATTACAAATGGGATTTATACAGATGCCAAACCTAAGAAGAAGAATATTAGAAAGATAAATAAGTTATATGAAAAAGGTAATACTATTATTTATTGGACAGCGAGAGGAAGTACAACTGGAGCAGATTGGTTAGAGTTTACTAATTATCAACTTAATAATTGGGGATGTAAATATCACGAAATAAAAGTTGGAAAGCCACACTATGATTTATGGATAGATGATAAAAGTAAGGTAATAGAAAAATTATAATATGAATAAAGTAGCAGTTGTATGTAGAGGTAAATCTTTGGGTGGTATAAGTTTCTTACCAGATGATATAGATTTATATGTGTTAGTAAATAAATTTGGAGATGAACTTGAAATTAGTGAGATAAGTTCCTATTTTATGAATAAGAGGATACACCATGTTGTGAGTAGAACACCTGGAGAATCAGATTTAATGATAAGTAGAGGACATTACACTAAGTATAATATTGAAAAAGTAATTCAACCGTACACTACACATATGAAAAATCCTAATGATTTTAGTGATGGTAATAATAAATATTTTAAATTTATAGATGAAAAATTCTATTTTTGTGGTGAAGAGAAACGAATACCAGCTGATTGGCTTGGAGATCATCATATAGAGTATATGGATGATTATCAAAGACCGAAGTATCCACATCATTATCCTAGTTCTGGAAACGCGGCAATTGGTTATTCAGTTCTTGATTTAAATCCTAAAGAACTGTATCTTATAGGAATGGATTTTTATGATGTTGGGGTACATGAACCTAATCATGCAGGTGGTTATTTAGCAGAGGGTGGCCCAGGTGGTCCAGAGGATGGAAGTCGGATGAAAACTTCTTTAGCTAGATTTGTAGATAGTAAGAGTGAAATTAATTTTACTGTAATTACTTGTGGTAGTTATGAACATAGTAAAGAAAATTTAGAAGTAATAAAACTTGAGGATGCATAAGGAAATAAATTTATGAATAAAAGATTAGCAGTAGTATTGGGTGGATGGCATTATCCCTATGTTTACTATAAACAAATGAAGGAACAAAAAGTTCCAGATGGTTGGGAAATAGATTATTATGTTGTATCACATCGCGACCCTGAGTTACCCATAGTGTTTGATGAAAAGCAACCTTTATTAGAAAGTAGAGGAGATGGTTTATTACAGTCTTTTGATAAGGAACTTTATGGTCGTATAATTACTAAACAAGAATTATCAGATATGGGATTTATTTATGATGTAGAAAAAAGTTCTATTGGTGATTTGTATCAGTTGAATCAATGGGTTAAACGACATTACATTGGACAGTATGATAAGGTTTTGTTCACACACGATGACAATTATTTATTAAATGATGAAATGTTTGTAGATATACTTGAAAAGAAAGTACAATTATTTGTACCAGATAATAAAGGTGTTTTAAACGAGGTTTCTTTAGATTTTGATTGGAAACATTTAGCCGGTGGACAAATAGAAAATACACTAGTTCCGAGAACATCATTTACTTTTATTGATAGAGAATTATTAGATAAACTGATGTTAGATTTAGAGAGAATCTCAACTGCTGATGTAGATTTAGATAGAACAGGAAAAACTGATACCCTTTATGATGTAAGTGATGATAAACAAGTTAGTACTAGTGCATTAGTTTCTTGGAATTCACCAGGTCGTAGTTTTGTTACTTGGATGAAAAATAATGAATACATTGATAAGTCTGTTAGATTATCACCATACTATCGAGTTACTAAATATTTTATTGAAGGTGAACGTGGATTTGTGTGGACTTATAGAGATGAAACTCGTACATTAAATAGTTTATCCAATTATTATAAATTAGGTTAAGTATTATGAATAAGAGAATTTTAGTTACAGGTGGTAGTGGATTAGTAGGAAAACATTTAAACGATATTATGTCAGATGCTGTTTATATATCATCAGAAGATTTTGATTTAACTGATATTGATAGAGTAGATGCTATGATGGATTTTTTTAGACCGAAGATAGTTGTTCATTTAGCTGCTAGAGTTGGTGGAATATTAGATAACATTACATATCCAGTAGATTATCTTGAACAAAACATTTTAATGAATACTAACGTTTTACAAAAATGTCATGAGTATAAGGTAGATAGAGTAATTACTATGTTAAGTACTTGTGCTTATCCTGATGTGTTAGATACGTATCCAATGAAAGAAGAAGATATATTTAATGGACCACCACCACCTGATAATTTTGCATATGCAATGTCAAAGAGGTGTATGGCAATACATTTAGATTCTTATGTGAAACAGTATGATAAAAAATGGTGTTATTTAACTCCTTGTAATTTGTATGGTGAATATGATAAATATGAAGAACATCATAGTCATTTTGTATCAGCTTTAATTAAGAAAATAAATGAAGCTAAAGATACAGTAGAAATATGGGGAACAGGAAAACCTTTGAGACAATTTATGTATGCCGAAGATTTAGCACGAGTAATAAAATATATGATTGATAATGATATTGTGGATAATTTTAATGTTGCACCAGAGTATGTATATTCTATAGAAGAAATAACTAAAATAGGAATGGAATCTTGTGGTAAAGGTGATTTAGAAATTGTATATGATAATACAAAACCTGATGGTCAATATAGAAAAGATGTTGATTCATCTAAACTTCTTTCAATTATGGATGATTTTAAGTTTACAACTTTGAAAGATGGTATAGGTAAAGTGTATGATAATTTTTGTGAACGATATAATTAATAGATTTTTATGAAAAAGAATTTAGTTTTTATAATGGATATAGATATTGGTGGTGAAGGTAGATATTCGAGTACAAGAAGATTACCATATGAATATTCAATAAAAAGTTGGAAGTATTGGTGTAACAAAAACAATTGTGAATTGTTTATAATGAATGATTTACTATTACCTAATGAAGAGATGGGAATTTGTTGGCAACGATATTACTTATTTGATATTTTAGATGCCAATGATATTGACTATGATCAAATTCTTATGGCAGACGCGGATACAATTGTACACCCAGATTGTCCAAACTTTTTTGATATGACAGAAAATAAACTATGTGGTGTACATAATAATGGTAGTTATGATTGGGTTATTAGAAGTATAGAGAATTATAGTAAGTATTTTTTTAATGGTCACATTATGCCTTTTTGGAAATATATTGATTGTGGATTTGTTATTATTAATGAAAGTCACAGACCTTTTTTCAATGAAGTTGTTAATTTTTATAATGCTAATTCAGAACTTTTTCGGAAGGTAGAACAAGAGTGGCATGGGGGTACAGATCAGACTCCTGTGAATTTTTTGATACATGAACATAATATTGATTTGAAGTTATTTCCATATGAATTTAATATGGTTGATTTGAATAGAAAAGAAATTTTGGGTGAAGATTTATTATTCACTAAATTAGGTTGGATTTATCAGTACAATGCCATACCAAATAATGTAGAAGATAAGTTAACATATTATTGGATGGATAAAACGTATAGATATTTGTATGGAGAATTAGAATGACTAAGTTAGCAAATAAATATGTTATAGGAACTCATGTGATGTGGTTTGAAATTGAAATGTTTGAAGACTTTGTTGACGGTTTGATTAATTTACTTGAAACGGTTGAAAATAAAGAAAATGTAACGATAGATTTGTGTTTTAATTTACTACAACATTTTGAAAAAATTGATGAAGATATAGTAGATGAAGAATATTTAACAGTTCAATTTTTTGAAGGTGTTCGTAGGATAGAAGATTTGGGTTATGAAGTGGTAACAAATGTAGTGGATGGGGATGAGTTTTACTTTCATGCTGATTATAGGCGAGATTTAAATTATAACTATTGTAAGAAAGTAGACTATGTTATGTGGGGTGAAACTGATAGTTTTTTTCCAAGAGAGGCTTTTGATGTAATAGAAACATTATCTAAGTATACAACTGAACAAGATATGCATAGATATTTGTTAAGTTTTTCTGATAGAAAAATGTGGGACGCGTCTTGGGATCCGTTAGTTCATGTTGATTATGAACACTTAGAGTTTATTGATGATGATGAAGGTCATTTAAATTTAAATCAAGCTAAATCACCGTTACCTATAGAAACAATGAATGAGATAAATGCTAAGGCTGAAGAGTTTAATTTTACTTACATAACAAAACCAAAGATTAGTGGTTCTTGTTTAGTGATATCTTCAGATTTAATTAAGTTTGGTGTAAATGTACCTTTATGTTTACTTTATAATGATGATGAAGGTTTATCAGTAATGTGTGAGAAATTAATGGGACAAAATTTTATTCAATTTGTATGTAAAAATGTTTTACACGTTCATGCTAGAAGGCACCCTAATAAGAGATTATATGTAAAAGATGAGGATAATTCTTATTCATTTATAGATAAAAAGAATTCTAAGTTTCAAAAGCTATTAGAGTTATCGAAACAAAACATACAAAGTTTAATAACAGGTAAAAATAAATTTTACGAATATAATGATTTAAAAAAAGTATTGGAGACAACAAAATGAAAAGAGCATTAATTACTGGAATAACAGGAATGGATGGAAGCCATTTAGCGGATTTTTTATTAGATAAAGGTTATGAAGTGTTTGGAATGGAAAGAAGGACTTCTACTAAAAATAGAGTTAATACTTCTCATCTTGAAAACAAAATAACATTTTTGATGGGAGATTTGACGGATCAAAGTTCTTTATTTAGAGTACTAGAAGAATCTGAACCAGATGAAGTTTATAATTTAGCTTCTCAGTCATTTGTTAAAGAAAGTTGGAATACACCAGAACAATCAGCTGATACTACTGGAGCAGGAACATTGAGAATGTTAGAAGCTATACGAATGAGTGGTAAATCACCTAGATTTTATCAAGCATCTACATCAGAAATGTATGGTAAAATGGAAGATTTAGCTGATGAAGATACTAAATTTTATCCAAGAAGTCCATATGGTGTAGCTAAATTATATGCACATTGGATATCAGTAAATTATCGTGAGTCTTATGATATGTTTAATGTATGTGGTTTACTTTTTAATCATGAATCAGAGAGAAGAGGTAGAGAATTTGTTACTCGAAAAATTACTGATGGTGTTGCTAGAATACAACTCGGACTTGAAGATTATGTAACTTTAGGTAATCTAGATGTTAAAAGAGATTGGGGTTATGCACCAGATTATGTTGAAGCTATGTGGATGATGTTACAACAAGATACACCTCAAAACTATGTAATAGCTACTGGAGAATATCATACATTAGAAGATTTTTTAGATAGTTCATTTAAACATATAGGTATAGATGATTGGTCTAAGTATGTTAAACAAGATGAAAGATATATGAGACCCGCTGATGTTTATTATTTGAGAGGTGATTCTACTCGTGCTAAAAATGAGTTGGGTTGGGAACCAAAAACATCATTCGAAGATATGGTTTCAAAGATGGTTACTAATGATATTGAATTGTTAAGTAAGTAAGCTATATGAGCAGAGAAAAAGATAGTATTGAATTAAAACAGCTTTTAATGGGTAATTTTATTAATAATAAATTTAATAGAGTTGATGTGTTAGTTATAAAACATAGTATTGAACAATATTTAAAAGATGAAAAATATGATTTTGATTTGTACATTAAAATGCAAGAATATAGAGGATACTCGGAAGAAATGTTTGGTTCTCACATATCTCAAATCTTAATTGATAGATTTAAGAAATTAATTAAATCATTTGAAGAAAAAGGATTTGATGAAAATTTTGATGAATTCCTTGAGTCTGAAGTGGAGCGTAATGCTGGAATTGAAGATGGATCTATTGATAAAGTTTGGTTGGAACCAAATGCACACAATAAAGGTCAACCATTTATGTTTACAAGAGAATTTGAATTAGCAAATGGTGCACATAGATTAGCATATATATATTTAAAAAAAATAACACCGGTTTTAATTCTTTATGGAAATACTACGATAATACCGTATGGTATTGAGTGGTTTGAAAAAAGATTTTCAACTAATGACTTAGAAATAATTAATAATGAAGTAGATGAATTAAAAAAGTATTTAAAAAATGATTAAAATAAAAATACTCAATCCTACAAAAGATAGAAATGAGCCGACTTTTAGGCCATTTTATTTTGTTAAAGATATGTTAGAGGATTATAGCATTGAAATTACTAATTCGGATGATTTTGATTTTTTATTTATTGGTATGTCAGATTTTCTTGACAAATCAATGGTATTGAAAGATAGCATTGATTGGGGTTTAGAAAATATACAAAAATATACTGAAGATGGTAATTATTTTTTATTTGATGGTTCAGATTCACACTCTTTAATGGCTTCTTATGAGGTTTTTATACAAAGTAATGCAATTTATTTATTCAAACAACAACTTCATTATGATAAAGAAAGATATAAAATTTCTAAAGCATTTGGTAAATGGTTTATGGGTGAAGGAAGTGATTTGGATTTATCTTATGATATTTCTGATGATATATGGAAAAGAATTAAATTAACTGGATGGAATTTTATGAGTAATGTACCAGATCATAAAAATTTTATTGATATTAATAAAAATAAATCCATTGATATATGTGCTGTATTTGGTACTGGTGATGACAGTAAAAGGGGATATGATCATCATGTACGTAATGATAATTATTATAAATCACATAGAAAACAAATTTGGAAAGAATTAGATAAAATTTCAGATAAATATAATATAGTTTCTGGTCGTAAACCGTTCCAAGAATATATAGAAATACTTTATAATTCTAAAATATGTATATCACCATTTGGGATGGGAGAAATACGACAAGGTGATGGAGAATCTATGCAAGTTGGAACTATTATTTTAAAAGAGGATATGTCAAAATATAATTTTGGTGCAAATGTATGGATAGAAAATGAAACATATATACCATTTGATTATGATTGTTCAAATTTATCTGAAAATTTAGAAAAAGCATTGATGAATTACGATCAACAAATAGTTGATAGTATGAGAGAATTATATCTTAAAGAGTATAGTAGTGATAAATTATGTAAGCATTGGTATGATATTTTTAATAGTATGGATAGTATAATTTATGAATAAAAAGATATTAGTTATAGGTGTGAGTTTATTTGTTGGGTGTTGTATAGCAAATGATTAAAGTAAAAATTAAAGATCCCATGGTTGGTAAGAATAGTATTTCATTTTTAGGATTTGTTTTATTAAAAGATATGCTGAGAGATTATAGCATAGACGTGACGAATTCAGAAGATTATGATTATATGTTTCTAGGTGCTCATGATATTTTGAATAAAGGCCTCAGTCTTCAGGACAGTATTGATTATGGATTGGAAAATTGTAATAAAATAACTGGTGATTATTTTATATTTGATGGGTCTGATTCTACATCATTGATGGGTTCTTATGAAGTTTTAGAACAAAGTGATGCTATGTTTTTATTTAAGAATCAATTATTAAAAAATAGGGAAGATTATAAAAAATCCACATCATTTAACAAATGGTTTTTTAAAGATGGTTCTGATTTAGATTTAGGTTATGATATAACTGAAGACAATTGGAAAAAGATAAAATTATCAGGTTGGAATTTAGGTTACACTATGCCAAATAAAACATTTAGACCTGAAGTTCAAACTTGGCACCCAATCTGTTCAGATAAAACGATAGATTTATGTGCTATATTTCAAGCAAATCATCCACCGAGCAGTGACCATCATGCTGAAAATGGTTCTTATTATACAAATCATAGAAATGGAGCATGGGAAGTAATAGGAGATAATCCTGGTTATAGTTATGTAAAAGATAAATTACCATTTCAAGAATACATTAATACATTGTATCGTTCTAAAATGTCATTATCACCTTTTGGTATGGGTGAGGTTTGTTATAGAGATTTTGAAGTGTTTGAATTTGGTGTTGTTATGATTAAACCTACTATGAATATAGTAAATACAAATCCAAATCCATATATATCGAATGAGACTTATATACCTGTTGATTTGGATTGGAAAAATTTAAA
>Ga0209128_1001978_pt1 | contig 13555 bp, 15 predicted proteins | sample ETNvirnome_6_100_FD_184072 | JGI IMG/M metagenome (GOLD analysis project Ga0209128, IMG submission 184072) | Marine viral communities from the Pacific Ocean - ETNP_6_100 (SPAdes) (version 2) | ecosystem: Environmental > Aquatic > Marine > Oceanic | place: Pacific Ocean | collected 2013-06-19 | reverse complement strand
TCTGAATCACGACCTATTTGTCTCCAAACATACGCACCTGCTCCTCCACCAGCGCCTGGTGAATTAGCATCAGAGCCTGGACCACCTCCACCACCACCAGCAATAGCATGTAACCATACATTAGAATTGTTTCCACCTCCACCATATCCATCAACTACAGGATATTGGTTTAAATTACCAGTATCTACAGTTAGTGTAGTTGTGCCAACTGAAGTTACTTCAGTTACACGTCTACCATTATGAACACTTACTACTGTTCCTAACCAACCATTTGCGGCTGGTTCTGAGTGTCCAGTTAATGCTGGCAATATATTTGTATTACCGCCACCTGTTATTGACATTCCTGTTTCTTGAGTGATATAAACATTACTGCTTGTACTTAATACATCTCTTGGTTCTCCATATGGTCCGGCAGGTCTTGTCACGTCTAGATAGATAGATGTGTTTGCACTAATTCTATTAAAATTATCATAATCTGTTAGACTGACAGTTATTGTAAAATCGCCATTGGGACCTACATCAACATTGCCAAAAGTGCCAATCCCTGTCGTATTATAACCTGTGCCAAAGAATCCGTATCCAGTGGCCCAGCCAGGAATGTGACGGCTGTAAGTGTCAAAGTAATCCGAGAGACCTACTGCCACGGAAGTTGGGAATAGATAATAATCTGCTAGATCATGACTATGTATTTCATATCCTAATTTCGTACCTGGATCTAGACTAGTAGTAACAGTCCAAACAATAGTTCTGTCAAGCTCACTAAGTGCAGGTGTCATACTATTAATATATGAGTCTGATTTTAGACTGCCTTTATTTGTGGATAAACGTCTTCTAACGGTCATAATCTACTACTCCGGCTTAGTTGGCCATACTATATCGTCTATAGCCGTATATGTTGTACTAGGCAAATCTCTTAATTCTTGTCTATATGTTGCCCATTCTGTTTTCTTTGCAGTTGATAATGGTGAATCAGGACTCTGTGTCCAATCAGATGAAAAAAGTTCAAGACTTCTTTTACGTCTTAAGTGTTCCATGACATGTACTGTGATAACTTTATCTTCTACTTCTAATGTTTCTAAATTAATTTGTTTTGCATTGATACCTTGAACTTTCATATCTAATGAAGCGGTACCTGGATAGTCAGCAAGTCTACGTGCTAGTATATCATCATTCATAAATCTACTTATTATGATTTTACCAGTGGTTGTATCATATATAGTTCTATTCATTATGCTTATTCCTCCGCACCTTTATTAATTTTAACTGTGTTATACACCATTTCGGCGAATCCTCTTTCCCCACCTGAGGTTTCAAGAGTTGAATAGCCATACAATGAAACATTAGCATCAGTTATATAATAATCACTAGTAAGTGCAGGGTCTTGTGCAGTTGGATCAGTGCTAAATTCTTGTGCAGTAAACATTGATGGTATCATTGAAGCTGTTGGAAATGTTTTAGTAGTTCCTGACTCAACAATATTTCTTTCGGCTGAAGACACACCATTATGAAATGTTAACACAATATTTGATTTAAATCCTAAGTCATATGATCCCGAAGATAAACCACCTATTGGTGTAGCACTTGAAGAAAATGCATAGGAACCTTCAGCAGAACCAGCAATTGGAAATTCATCAGTCGCGGCAAGGAGATGCCACGATGTGTCTTGTGTTAAGTCTACTTTGTCTGCTAATGCGGCTTGTAATTGTGTACCAGCACCAAATGTAGCCATAGATTCCTTAAGGATACCTGGTGAATCAAACGTAATGTTTGCTGTTTCTGTTATTCTACTACTAATACCTATATAAGGATTGTGTGCATTTACTTCCATCCTAACACTTGCAACGTTAGCTATTCTTTGATTATTACTCAGAAATTTTAAGTCTACACCTACATTAGATGTTTCACCAGAGGAAAATAATGCATTTGCATTTTGCCCATATATGTTTACTGTTGGAGTACCTTCTGCACCACCTACCATTACTGGAGTAACTTTCATGTGCATTTGAGGCCAATATGTATTTGTGGCTGGTGTTACTGGAACACTTAAGAAAGGTCCACCTATATCACCTGTGCTTGGTGCCATTGGTAATACTATGTTTGCATAGTCAATTGTAGTACCTGTACTATCGTTATTACCACTATACACTATGTTTGCGGCTACATTGTTTTGATTATCAGCAACTGTAATGTTACCTACTGTCACAAGACTATTAGCGAAAAGAGTCCAAATGCCAGGAATACCTGTTGCTGGTAAGTCACCACCTATTCTAACTGTTTCATGTGTATATACACTATCATCATATTCAAGTAAAACAAGATTTACTGATAACATTCCATTCTCTGACTCTTTCTCAGTGACACGCATAACTCGAAACAATTTCTCACTGAAATCATATGTTGTGTTTGTTAATTTAACAATGTCACCAACATCAGACTGTATTGCTTCATAATCTGCTTCTAATTGTACTACTAAGTCTTTTCTACTTTGTCTTAAATCTATTAATGCTAAGTTAGTAACACGTGGTGAGTCATTACATATTGGATAACGTGTGGTTAATTTATTTGTTGGTTCGTTTGCATTTAACTCTCCGCCTGGAGTACTTACATATACTGTATTTGTTTGATCTCTTTCAGTACCATCAGGGTATTCTGCTTCTATCTCATTGTATTGTGCATACAACTGCGTCGATGTTACATCTATTGCACCAATAACATTGTCATCATTGAACAAATAAGCGGCACTTTTCTCACCTGTTGTTGCTTCTCTGTTTGGTACTACTTCAAATTTACCAACTTTAGGATTATATGTAAAGAATGTACTACATGCTTGACATATTAAGTCTATGTTTGTGAATACATCACCATATGTACCCATCATACCATTTATTTCCCATCTAGGATGAGTCTCTGCTCCACCTGAGGAATTTTGATATGCTACTAATTCTTCACAGTGAGTTGTTAAAGCGGCAATTGATGTTGAATCAATATCACTAGCACTAAGTCCTGCACCATAACGGCTGTTTAATAAGTAATCAGTTAATACTGCACCTGGTTCATTAAGATCGTTGGTTATTTCAGCCGTATATTGTCCTAATGCAGTAAGTCCATTTTCTTGATCATAATCCATTTGGAATACAGCATATACTAATCCTTCATAACTAGTATCACCGTCGATAGTTGATAATAATGTTGTTGCGGCAACTCTGTTTCCAGCATTAGCTGGGAATATCTGGTTACCTGAGGCAGTACCACCAGCATATACTCTACATCTCAATTTACCTGCGACGTCAGTACTTGAAGTAGCGTTAGCATCTGTTATTGATGACACAATGTGAGTACTTGCCGCCGATGTATTAAAGTTAAGTTCCCAATCTCCTCTGTATTGTTTAGTAACTGTATATGTACCAGTGTCTGTTTTCTCACCTAATATAATAACATAAGTCATTGTTTTGTTACTGTTTGTAATACCAGCATCAGTAATTAACCCACTAGTTAAGTTAGTACCATAAAACACAGGTACTTTGTTATCTGTGCTTGGTTCTAATTGTACTTTAACACCTGGATCATTTGCATTTGCCATACCTGGTTTTTTGAACACTCCTAATACTTTAGCAGTAGCCATACTTAGGCCGGCGGCAACAACACCTGCTACAAGTGTTCCAGCAAAGCTCAACCCTACACCTGCTATGGTAGCAAATGTACCTGTCATGCCAAGCCATCCTGCTATGGTTGCTCCTATTGCTGTAAATATTGCCATATATTATCCTTGGTAAAGGTAATTACGTTCCATAGGTGCCCAACCTCTTTTCTCTAAATTAAAGTCTGGTGACTGTTCCATGTTTGTTAATGTAAAACCTTGTATTTCATCTGCTTCTTGTAATGCTTTACCATACTTAATGTATCTAAGCAATAACTTATAACCAGCACTACCCATTCTATGTTCTGGATCTACCCACCAAGCCACTTCTTTCATTGTCTTAACATGGGGTAACCAGGGGTCTGGTTGTATTTGTGCTATAAGCATACCTATTATTTTATCTTCATGTTCGGCTAAGAATATACAACCTGCCGCCATAAAAGAACATAGTAATCTTCGGACCCATGTATCTCCATACTCTGGTTCACGTTGTGGTTCATATGGAGAGCTGTTAGCAAAGTCAATCATCATTTCCATAATACGATCAAAATCTTGTAATTCTGCTTTTCTTATCTTCATTATTATCTCATGTGAGGCCCATATGGTCCCCGACGTCCGCCGCCACCGCCACCATAACCAGTACCTCCAGTATATTCTCTACCAAAGTCGAAGGTAGTACCATTAATTACAGGTACTCTATCAAATGTTTCGTCGCCAGGGTAGAATTGGTTTCTATCTGTTGGAGATGTGCGTTGTCCGTTTACTCTATTTTCTAATATTGTGTTAATACTAGCAACACTTATACCTACTGTGTTTGTTATGTCTCCATTTTCGAGATCTACTTGTTCAGTAATGTTATAGTTAGTAATAATACCTTTATAACGAGGATATACGTTAGTTACAGCATAATTATCATCAAAGAATGCTCTAAATATAGTTACTTCACCCCCTTTAACAGGTTCAGCCATAACTGTTTGAACATTACCCGCAGGTATTCCTGTTAAAACCATGCTTAAATCACCGTTAGTTGTCTTGATATCCTCTTGAAATTCCCCCACACTTAGAAATGCACCTAGTTCAGTGTAATCATTACTGTCATATGTAATTGTTTTCCAACTATTTGAAATATAGTAGGTTGTGGTATCTATTTGTAGTTGAATTAACAAACAATGTTTAATATCATTTGCTTCTACTTCGGTAATCGTAGTAGCCATTACCCGTCCTCTTTTCTAATAAATTCAATAAATTCAAAGTCAGTGTCAAAGTTAAGTAAATCTCCGGGTATAACACTATATCTAGGCTTTGTTACTAATTTAACTTTCCATGTAACTGCTGAACCTACTACAATACCTTTACCTGCTACTGTATATGAGTCTTGTGGTATAAATGGTCTGCTTAAAGGTACTGTTATTGTACTTACATGCCAAGCAACATCGGCTGTTACTTGATAAGGGTATCTATAACTACTGTCTAATTGTACATAATCGCCTTTTTCAAATACATTTCCACTTCCTGATGCACCACTAGTATCTAATACTAGACTAGTACCTGAGGCACTAGTAACGTCTATTAGTCCTATGTTTACAGCACTCAGGTCTCCTTGATAAGCAGTAATATATGCTAAGTTAGTATTAGTTGTACCTATGTCTATTGAGCTTTCTTCTGTAACGTCTAATGCGTTTAAATCTTCTGTAAGTCCTCTGTTAGTTGAGTATTGTAGACCCCCGTGCATGCCAACTGTAAATTGGTAGGGCACCGCAGATACAACCTCTGAAGTAAGTAATCTACCTGATCTCGATATTGATTGTCCAGCAATCTTCTTTCTGTAGATTGTAACAAATGTTGCATTATCTACTATTGTTTGTAGGCTCATCGTGGTTGTCTCCTTGCCCCAACTTGGGTAACGTTATATAAGTATTCAGGATCTGCGGCAACAAGTTGTTTGAATGAACGTGCATCAACGGCATTGATGTTATACGTTACTTGTGTAGCACCACCTAATTGATTATTAGGTACAATGTTACCACCAGTGGCACCCATTTTTAATAATTCAGGTCCTTTTTCTCCTACTAAGTAGGTTCCACCTGGCATAACTGGTCCACCTGCGGCTTTACCACCACCGAATATTGACTTAGACCAGTCAAAGCCTATTACTGAGCCACCTGCACCAAATGATAATCCGAATAGGCCTTGCAATATAGGTTGTATAATTCGTAATCTAAGTATGTCAGCAAGTATTTGTGTAACCATCTTCTTAAAGAAGTTCTGAAATGCTTCTCCAGCACTCTCACCTTCTAAGAATGCTGTTGCAAGATCTTCGCTTAATGCTTTTTGTGCTCGTCCTAATGTGTCAAGGAATGAATTCATTGCTTCATTCTGACCAAATGTTTCGTCAAGCTCACGTTTAAGTCTATTAAATTCTTCTAATCTCATTCCAGTGGTTTTATACACTTCTTGTAATTTTGCCAAGAGTATAGTGTATTGATCTAGTGTAATTTCAGATTTTTCTAGATCTTCTCTAAATGCTTCGAGAGGTGTTAAGGCATCAGATGCTGATTCTTTAAGATCGTTGAGCATCTCGGTTAATATTCGGTAAGCTTCTCCGAGGCGTAAGATTCCGACAGCATCCTCTACAGAGATTGCAGTATCTAATAGCTTTTTAACCTGTTTAAGAGCTATCTCTAAATATACTAGCCCTTTCACAGTCTCGTCAGCCTGCTCATATATCCCAATTAACCATTTTGTGTATCCGGCTAGAACATCATTGCTATCAACCACTTCGTCCGAAAAGTCTCTAATAGTCGATCTGGCATTGTTGTAACCTTTCGCAAATGCTTCAGCGGCGGCAGTCGCGGCATCGGTTTCTTTTTTCAATTCAGCCGCCACTCTAGCCGCTTCTGCAATCTCTTCAGCAGTCTGTTCCACGACCTCAGGAATCTCATCGGGAATGGGTTCTATTTTTGCAACTAGTCCCCAACTTATTAAGAGATCTTTCAATGGCTTGGTTAACTTCTGTGTGGCTTCAGTTAGGCTCGACATCTTATCCCAAATATAACCTAGGGCGTCACCGGCTTTGCCGAAGAGGAAATCAGCAAGTAAAGCGAATTTACTTATTAATATTTTAATTCCATTCCATACAACTCCTAGTATACTAAAGCCTAAGAACTTCTCAAGTACAAAATCTATTGCTACCGCTAGAGCACCCCATGGCCCTAATACCAATCTTGTCAAATTGCTGAAAGCTCCACCGATACTAAAAATAACTTGCCCCATTGAGGCTAACGCTCTATTTACAATTCCAAAACCTTTACCCATCTCTTTGATCTGACCTGTAGCGTGTCCGCCAAACGCCGCCTTTAAAGCCTTCCCTAAATTTTTAAATATTGCTTTAAAATTTTGTGCTGGAGTAAATGTGCCTTTTACAGCTTTGCCTAAGTCGTCAACGGTAACTATAGCACCAGTCATTGCTCCTTTAAAGCCTTCCATTCCTGACTTGAGGAATCCTTTTATTTTTCCTCTTTTTACTAACAGTAATAAACCAGCGGCAATACCAGCAAGTCCTTTAATAATTTTGTCCCAACCACTTGTGCTTAAATTTGCAACAGTAGTCGATAAGTTGTTTATGGAGTTAGTCAAGCCGTCAACTGCTGTTGTGCTGTCTAACCCTACTGCCTGGAAGGTCTCATCAGCTAATGATTTAACTGCAATTTGTAAATTACTAAATGCAATACTAGAGTTCTTTAATTTCTCAGGTAACGCCGCACCATATGTCTCTTCTAATGCTTCTTGTATACCTTTAAATAATTGTTTTTGTCCACTTGCTGTCTTAGCTAAATTCTTGATCTCATCTACAGTCATTCTGAATTTTTCTCTCAGAAGACCATAAATATCGATACCTCTTTCTGCTATCTTATCAAAATCTGTTTGTTCTAACTTTGCTTTACTTATAGCCCTTGCATATAATTCTGTAAAGGCTGTAAGTGTTCCTACTTGGTCCTGTGTGATAGAGGCCGCACTTGCAAAGCTCAATAATAATTCGTTTGTAGGTTCTATACCAGCTGTTTTTAATCTGATATAACTTGCTGTAAGTTGTTCTACACCAAATTGTGTTCGTGTGGCTAAATCAGTTAAATTACTAAATGCGGCGGCACCTGCTTTGGCTCCACCTTCAGCAAATGTCAGACTTGATCTTAGATCCTGGAAGCTCTGACCAACTGTAACTATACTTTTTATTAGTGATGCGGCACCTAACGCCGCAAATGCTTTCCCTAAATTTTTAACACTGACTATACTGTCATTGGAAAACCCTTTGACTTTTTGTTTACTAGTGTTTAATTCTCTGTTGAACTTATTGTTTTCTAAGGTTAACGCTACTTTTATATTTCTAGCCATTGTTGATGTCCTTTACTAAGTCAGTTATAATATTCCCTAACTCTTTAATAGTAGGGTCTGTGAATCCATCAGGTGCTTGTTGACTAAGTCCATCGTCTAATGCACCAGCGTATCCATAATTGGACTTAATTGTATTGCCACTTAGTCTTGTTTTTCGGCGTGCGTTACCGGATTTACTTGGGGTTTCTGATTTTAGGTAGGGGTATGCTTCTTTCATAGCCTGCTTAGGCATAACATTTAATTCCTTAAACATTTGTTTAGTATCTCTTGTATCTACCTTAATTCCCATTTATTTGTCCTTACCAGTTACCTTATTAAAGTGTTCTCGCAAATTATCTTGATCCATGAACTTGTCCATGGACTTGTTATTCGCTTTTGCGTCTAAGAACTGTTCGTATGTAGTGGCAACATCCATTACCATTAAATCAAACGAATCAGCACTACGCAATATTTCACTCGGTAACGTGCCATATCTTCTCCCCATTATATCAAACATTAATATCATGTTTGTGTCAGGAGAACCTTCAACTATCTGATGGTTACTTACTTTCCCAGTCGTTCACCAATCATCTTGATTGCTTCTATCATGACGTCCATAGGTAGCACATTATCACCTGTTATGATATGGTTGCCTTCTTCGTCTAGGATTAAGTCTTTGAACAACATTGTCAGAGACCCTGGATCATTGGCATCTGCGTTAGCCAATTTTGTGAAGGTATCTAATGGTTGTCTGTCAAAACAAAAGAATTCTAAAGTATCACCGTATTTCTCAATGAGTTCTTCAGTATCAATTTCTATTTTGATTAGTTCGGGTTTTTGTGAAAGTTCTGCTAATTTCATATCTTTATTCCTTTATATCTATTATTTAAATTGTGTATAGCACTTAAACAAAATGCTATCCTACTCTGAGCTTTGGCTATATCGCCATAAGCACAACGAAGTTCATTCTGAGACTTCGCTATCTCCGTTTCCATCGACTTTATGATCTCCGGAATCGTCTTGTTGTCCCATATCTGCATTATCTTTTTCCTTTATATCTATATTTATCTGCTTTTTATGTTTTTTGTTTGGTTTAGAATCAGGTAAAGCAATACCATTTTCTGCCGCGTATTGATCCATATCATGTTCTACCCCGTCGATTTTAATAATTCTATCGGGTCTAGGCCATACACCATTTTCAAATACATTTAAAAATCGATGTTTCATATTTTTCTCCTAAAATATAACACCCCCTAAGGGGTGTTATAAGTTGTTAAGTTATTACACTTATTCTACGGTTTTAGTAAGCTCTCCGTTCACTATAATTTCCATTGGGGATAGCCATACTGCACCATCAATTGATGCTGTTGGGGCTAAACCACCAATAAAACCAGAGCCACTTATATAGATATCACCGGTAGTTCCTGTTCCTGTTACGGAAACACCGAAATTAATTTCGGTTTTATTTGAACTCGTTACGAATAATCCATCATCGATAACACTATTAACTGCGTTAGCTGTTCCAAACATAGTAGCCTCGTCGACTAATACATTTAGAGATATTGAATTTTCGTTTACGGTTGTAAATGCACTTGAACTAGTAGAATCCAAAGTTGAATATCTAACAGTTCCTGGAGTTGCATTTATGGTTATATCTTGTACAAATGGGACCACCATACTGCCAGGCGCGCCTGGGACGGCTAATGGTGCTGTGTTCCCTAAAGTTAGGATTGCTTGATCACCGGTTGTTACATTTATTACTGCCATTTTAATTTCTCCTACATGGTTGTAAAATTATACTCGAAAGTATAAGTTATATTATCATTCTCGATTTCTTGTTCGTAACCACTTTCAGCACTCTGGACATTAAATCCATTCTCTGTGTTAATTACTGACTTTGCGTCAAGCATGTTTTGTATAACAATTGATTGATTTGCTTTAATATTTTTGGCATCTTCAGTTAAGAAGGCTTGCACAACGGTCTCTGTTTGGTACACATCACCTTGGTCAAGTGTACGGTACAGTTGTACCTTTGCTTCGTCTTCATCACCTACATATACTACACGCATGTTCTTGACATATAGTGACTCACCACTTGCAGACCACGGTAGTTCATTTGCTTCTAAAGAATAATCTGTTGAAGCAACACCACCGTTGTCTGTAGTGTTAGCCAATTGCGTTAAGAGTAAAGATCTAATTGACATTAGTTAACTCTCACCACTGTTGATCTACGTCTTGAACGTCTTACGGTTTGGTTAGTCCAAACCTTTTCAGAATCTTCTACTGTACCATCGCCGTCTGCATCATACCAATCAGCAAGAGCAAGGAGTTCGTTAAACAAACCCTGGAACTTGTCCTCATAGTATTTTATTTTATGTACCTCTGCAGATTCTTCATCACTGAAGTCTCCAATCAAAGGTAGTATATAATAATACATACAGTAAAACACACATAGATCAGTAAATTCTTGTTTTCGTGTAGCAATATTATTGGGATTAAAATCAGGCATCAATGCCGCTCGGGTTACTGATGTTCCTGTATAATTCAAATATCCTTGCCACCAAGAACTTGCTTTAATCTTAGTGTTTATGCGATTAGTACTACTAGTAAGCATGTCTTCAATGAAGTCAGTAACGTCAACAAAGCCAGACTCTGCTGGTACTTTAATAACGTTTGCTTCTAAAAGTCGTTGATCCTTTTGTAACACGTCAGTATATTCTGCGTATGATGTTACGTTTCCGCCACCGTCTGTTACAAATGCCATAATATTATCCTAAGTTAGGCTACTACGCCAGCCGCTGGTAAGTTGTTTGTTCTAAAGAACGCACATCCAACTGCTTGACCAATAAGTCCGTCGTAAAAAGCTCTATTACCAATATCTGATAATGAACCTACTGCGATGCCTCCGCCTGCTAATGCAACTTGCTCATTTAGAGCGTATTCCATTGCTGGGTCTAAAGCACAGATGTAGTTACCGTTATCTAATGTTGGAGCATTTTCTACTCTTAGTGTAGTTGTACCAAGTGCAACAGATGAAATATCTGCGCCAAGTGTAACAACGTTACCACCAATTGTATTATTTGCTGTCATTCTAACACCGAAGTTAGATCTAATTGCGACATATCCGTCCCTAATAGATCCTCTAAATTGATGCGTTTGTGAATCAACGTCGTACCATGTTTCTACTAATGGGCCATCGTCTTTTACTGCATAACCTAATGCATCTGGTGAAAAGATAGCGTTTCTACTTGAAGTGTTAGCTGATGATGTAGTTCCTACTTCAGTAGTAAATGCTGTTAGAGCTGTTATAAAGCCTGCGATGTCTGTTGCTTGTGCAAGTCCACCACCAAGTCTTTGTAGAGTAGCTCTGTAAACCAGGTCGTAGCCACCATCCGAAAGAGCTTCTAGCGATACGTTAGAACCTATACCACGTTTCTGTAGTGTGATGTTAGCCGCTGGGCCAGTATCTAAATCAGATGCTGAACCAATTGAACCACCTTCTACTACGTCTGAAGCATTGGTATATGCGTTAGTGATTGGGAATCTTACGGTTCCACCGGTTTCACCTACCATATTAATTGAGTTGCGGATTAATGCCGAGTTAGGGAGCAGAGTAGCATTCATAAAGTATGGTACTAGATCTGCAACTAAATCAGTATATAACTCTTCAACTGTTGTTGCTGTTGTCATAGTTATCTCCTATTTTGACAATTTAATTTTTTGGCTATAATTACTTATCCGTAATTTCTAGCCTTACCTTTTTGGATTTCGCTAACTCTAGACTTAATCATATTATCAGTGATCTCACTAGTCTTAACTCCACCCTTACGATTAAGGCGTACATCTAAGTATGCCTCTCTGTATGCCGGATCATTTGTAACCTTGTTTCTGTCCACAGGCTTTGCAGACTGTTTACTTTCAATTGGGCTATTCATTTCACCTATTGGCATGTCAACACCTTTTTTGCCAAAGTTAAGACCTAAGTTCTTACCTACTAGTTCTACAGCACTTGCATAATCAGGTGTTTCACCATCAGTAGTGAGATAATTTTCTCCACTTCTAATTGCAAATGTATCACCTTCTACTGCCAACATATTGTCTGCTTTCATCAATGTGACTACTGCTGACTTCTGTTCTGCTGTCCAGTTACCTGGCATAGCACTATTAAGTTGACCCATATGGTCTTTTAAAAGTAAGTCTGTTTTTAGGCTTGTTACTTGCTGTTTAAGTTCTTCAACAGTTGCTTCACGTTTCTTAACTGCATCTCTTAACGATTGAACGTTTAGTGATGAGCCTTCATCGCTCTGTGTCTCTTGAAGTGCTTTAACTACACCTTTAACACTATCAATGCTATCAACGTTCAAGTCTTGAATTAATCTTGACTCTACTTCTCTTTTAGCATTGGCACCTATTTTATTAACGTCATCACGTGTATAAACACGATTGCCGTCAACAAATATCTTACCTTCTTTAACTTCAACGCTTGGCGTTGTTTTTTTCTCAGATTTAACCGTTTCCGTTTTATTGTCTACGTTTGTTGCGGAATCTGTCACCGGAACACTTTGTTCAGTATGTTCAACTGTATTTGTGGAATCTGCTTCCATTTTCATCTCCTAGTTATCGCTTGAGTGAGCGTAATTTATACGAGCACTTATTAGTACTCCTCCTATACAAATGTCTTTATAGACTATTGTTTGTGTAAGAACCTTCAACAAGTTGTGTTAAACGTTCTGAAATTCTTTCTTTTAAACCTGGTCCAAAGTCAGCATCTTCTGACTTAACCATTTGTAATCTTAATACATACTCTTCGTGACTGTTGAAAGGCATGTATATAGTTACCCCTTCTTCAGTGGTATGGCTATGAGTTCCTGTTCCGCCTAATGCGTTTGCCATTGCTTCTGCTTCTTCTGCTGTAGCAAATTCCTCAGGACTATCCTCATAATCGTCTGGACCAAATACTTTCTCAAATCTTTCGTAAGTGAGTAGTAACTTGTCCAGCTCTGCTAATTCGTTTTCTAAGCCTTTTTGATTGTATAATCTGTTATAACTAACTGTTAAGTCATCTGGCATGCTTAGTCCTTGCCAGTCAAACCACATAGGCCATAATATGTTGGCTTCTGCGTTTTCTAATGATGTTGCTTTCTTGCGAATCATTGCTTCTAATTTACTGTCATACATTTCTAATTGTACGCCAGATCGCGATGCTTTAATAAGTTCCTCTGAACGTATCATTGCTATCTCATTCATCTTAGATATCTTTTGATCTATAAGCTCACGTAACTCTTTTATTGAGTCTAACGGTGGAGCCTTAAAGTCAAAAACATAGTTGGGTTGCCCATTGAGACTGTTCTGTACATTTATTACAGCACCAGGCTCAGCACCTACGTTAAAGTCATTTTGCGTTAACGTGTTTTCATCTACAACTGTCACTGGATGTGCACCGTATGAGATACTCGAGTATATCTCACCGTAATCTCCATATATGGAACGTTGTATTTGTGCAATATCAAAGACTGGCGTGTGACCTATTCCGTTATAGATCTTTGT
>Ga0209128_1001975_pt1 | contig 13558 bp, 25 predicted proteins | sample ETNvirnome_6_100_FD_184072 | JGI IMG/M metagenome (GOLD analysis project Ga0209128, IMG submission 184072) | Marine viral communities from the Pacific Ocean - ETNP_6_100 (SPAdes) (version 2) | ecosystem: Environmental > Aquatic > Marine > Oceanic | place: Pacific Ocean | collected 2013-06-19 | reverse complement strand
ATAATGTTAAACATAAAAAATTTACGCAGAAAGTCTAAAACTGCCCGTTTAGCGAAACAGGAACATATAAAATGGGCAAAAGAAAGAAAGCGAGTGGAACGGCTTGCATTAGTAGGAAAAGCGTTTACCCCATGTCTTACTAAGGAATGGGAAGAGAAGAGAAAATAAAAGTTGCCGCTGGTAATGGCGAAAATGATATTTGTATTCCTTGGAAATCCACCCCAGCATCGGTTAAAAATAAAATGGTGAGAGAATGAAATCTGCTCCCACAAAATTAGAATTTCACAGAAGGGTGTCTCGTCAACTTAAAAGATTGATGTCTAAGTACACTTTTCAAGTTTATAAAACTCTCATAATAGAGTGGAAGTATGGATTAGATATATCTTGTATTTTGAATCTTTATGCTGGAAATTGGTGGTGTACAGGAGTTAGATTTGTTCACTATGGTGGTGATAAGAAACCTATAACATTTACCGTGGAACAAATTAGTCTTACTTCTTCTCCAGAACGGGTTGCTGTAAATATAGTCAAACGTGTTAAGAACATAATGTTTCAGATGAAAGCTTTAAGAAAGGCAAGAAGGATAAAAAATGATTTGGCTTCGAAGCAACAAGTATGATTCCTTTAAGATAATTTGGTTTCGGACCATGAAATGTGCTGGTACTTCTTTGAAGACTGCTTTAGAAAAACAGGGGATTTTATTTAATATTATTGGGTCACAAATCGGCTTAAAGAAAGGTCTTTTGAAACACAATTGTGTCACGCCTGAAGCTGTTCAAAGAGCCAGTAGGATGAAAGGTTTTGATGAAGCATGGAAATGGACTTTTGTAAGAAATCCGTGGGATAGAGCAGTGTCTAATTATTTTTATATGAGAAAGGCTAGTTATTTTGACGTGACATTTAAAGACTATCTTAAATTGCCGTTTAATAAGATGCCAAATTTAGCTAAGGCTCATGGTCGCTCTTTATGTTATTATTTTGGTAATACTAAAATAGATTTTATTGGTCGATATAAAAACTTACAGGAGGATTTTGATTATGTTTGTGAAAAAATTGGGATACAAACATGCAAACTCCCGCATGAAAACAAAACAAATCACAAACATTATACAGAATATTATGATGATGAGTGTATAGAACTAGTAGCCAATAAGTTTGCTGATGACATTGAACGTTTCGGGTATAAGTTTACTTAAGTTTGCCGTTTTTTGGATGTTTGTCTAATAATTCTAGTCCAAGTTTGAAAATTTCTCCAAAGAACCATTCGTGTGGTGCTTCGTCTTCATGAAAAGATTTCTTTACAGAATATTCGTTTTTATCTTCTACGGATTCTGCGGGACGTTCTTCTCCCAAAGTAGTATTATCATAAATGGCTAGATTACAAATCCCAAGGTGGACAATTACATCTCTATATTCTTTCAAATAATCTAGGGTGTGCTGGTATGTTTCGTATGTTTCTTCAGCAAATCCAATAATGATATTTGGACGCAGCCAGACATTAGGTAGATGACGAAATCTTTCTGTAGCCTCTATAGTTGATTTTTCTGTAGAGGGTTTCCGGTATGCTTTGAGGATGGGGTCATTAAACGTTTCAATTCCAAGTTCAACGAATATAATGTGAGAATCATAAATGTACTCATCCGAAAATTTCAACCATTGTCCCGTGGTTGTTTGAATCATGAATCCTTCAAAGTCTGGATTTACTTTTTTAATTCGCTTGTAAAGGCTCGGCAGTTCCATGTGGTTTTTGGCTTGTCCAAATGTTTTATCATTCAGATATACAAGTTTGAAATTTAGGTTTTTGTAGGATTCTATTTGGCGGTGAATGGCATCCATATCTGCTTCTTTCAGATTGCCAGCCTCCGTACAGAATTTACACTTATGAGAACATCCCGTGCTGAGTGTCAGTCGGGGAATACATTCGCAGTAAGAGAAGAGGCTGTAATCGTATCCGTCTGTGTATGCTTCTTCTAGCCAATTATGAAAATCTGAAATATTTTCAAATCCGTTTTGGTATATTTTCTTGGCTTGCTGCCAATTGATAAAATCTGGTATGCTTTTGAAAATGTAAACAGGGGATGTGTCTTTCAAGTCGTCAAAATAGGTAAAGTCTACGTAGCCGCCTAACACAAAGTATGCATCTCCTTTGTATCGTTGTATGATTTCTTTGATAATGGCTTTATTAGCATCCAAAACGCTGAAAGCGATACTGGTAGTATTCTCTGGGATGTTGTTGAGGTATTCGTCTATATCCCTTACAATAGCTAATTCAGCATCTTGAATGTTGTGTTTAACAATAGCAATCCAATTAGGGATTTCCCAGAAGTCATCGGGCTTTACAAAACCCTCCGGTCCTCTGGATGCCCAGATTTTATCATAGTAGTCCTTATGGATACCGTGTTCTTCTTTGTTAATAAGATTGGTCGAAATTTGTGTTAGTAATATCATAATGTCATTGTAGGTCAAAATCTTATTTTGTAAGCCAAAGTATATATGAAATCTGAAAGTTTCTTTCATTGTTGCCGTATTTTGAGTATACTCTGTCAAGAAATTAGGAGTTTCAAGATGAGCGAGACGACTGTAAAGACTCGGAAGCCCCGTAGAAATAAGAGCCGTAGGAAGCCTCGTCGTACTTTATTTAGTAAAGCATTGGATAAGATAACTGGCAAAAAGTCAGTCGAAAAACCTCCCATAAAAAAGCTAGCCTATAGGAAAGCCACCCCACAGACACCAGTGGAAAAGCCTATTGATGGAAAAAAGATAGCTCATCCAAGAGTTGTAGACCAAAGACAGTGCATGTGTAAAGATTGCGGCAAGCCAATTGACATTGGTATTATTTGTGTCTCATGCCATAAAGCTGTTGTAGATGCTCCAAAAGAGATTCTAGTGCCTCTTAAAGACGTTATTACGCCCCCGGTGATGGTTGTCCCACCTCCACCTCCAACAGACCCTCTGTTAAAACAATATCAATTATCTCACCAGACAAAGGCCAATAGATTCCCTAAAATATTCAATAGTGCATTGAAATTTAAACCAAATCCCACAAGAATATTGTCGTTTGGGTGTTCGACGGGAGAAGAGTGTTTTACATTAGCGGATTTATATCCGAATGCAGAAATACTTGGTGTTGATTTAGACAAATATTCCATAGGACAAGCAAAAAAGAAAAATAAATTCAAAGGACGTGTTGGGTTTGTTGATAATCTTGAAGAAGCTGGAAAATTCGATATTATTTTTTGTTTGATGGTATTATTTTCTATCCATAATCCAGTTTCTTATGAAAACTTCAGTGATACAATAGAAAAAATATCTTCTCATTTGAATTACAGGGGTTTATTGGTCATGTATACAGGACAACATGATATCATGTCTACTAGTTCTGGGAAGAAATATGCTGTAATTAGACAGTGGACCAGACAACATAGTAATGATAAACGTTCATATTTTAATGGGTACTTCAGGAAGAAAAGACATTAAAATAATACTCTAATAAAATATGTATTTTAAAAGAAAAGTCCCAAATATAAAATTAGTTCATTTGTTGAGTTGCCCAGAGGATGAAAGAGAACAAGCTTCAGTTGCATCTCTTAAGCCTTTGGAAGAATTAGGGGTTCAATACATACAGCATGTCAATTTTCCTCATGAGGGCGAATTTCCTGTTCATGACAATCTTTTGGAAATTCATAAAAAGTCTAGAGTTTTTGGATGTTTTGCAGCACACCAAAAAGCATTTATGGAGGAATTCTCTGATGATGTAGATTTACTTTTAGTTTGTGAATGCGATTGTACATTGCTGGTATCTCATAAGAGGTTTTTGAATGCAGTTGTTAGATTTGGTGCGTTGATGTCTTCTAAAGAGATTGTCACTATAAGTATTGGAGCACTTGGACTTGGAAAAGTAGCACCAACAGAAGGGCTTTACCTTTCTCAAATAGTCACTGGAACTCAATGCATGTTGTATTGTAAGACAGAAAAGGAAATTATGAGAGAGATGTTTGATACTGTTCCGTGGAAGCCTTTTGACATATGGTTGACGGAAGTTTTGGGTAATACAAATCAAATAGCATAAGTGAAAAAAGATTAACAACACAATTACCGGGACCGTCCTTGTTGGGGAACGATAGTGAAAGTGTCATATATAAAATGAATACATCAAGTGGAATTGGGTCATTACCCTCGGAATAAAAAAAAAAGGGACAGCCATTTCTGGCTGTCCCTTCCTCGGCTCCACCGGCTTTAGTCTTTCAACATCGACACGAATTCATTTGTTTTTTCATCGTGTGATTCTCGATGAGCACTTCTGAACATTTCTAAAACATGTTTCTTTACATCTTCAGTTAGTCTGTCATCAGCTTTAACTTTGTCTTTGAAAGTTGTTCCTCCATTGACAATTTGTTTAGCGGACTTTTTGGTTAGTTTTGCTCCTAGCCATTCTATCAATCCTCCGAAGAACGGAATCAACCAAGCGAAGAATCGTCCGATTGCTTTTATGATTCCTGAGAATATTGGTCCTAAGACCGGGAAGAATATTGGTAGTACGAATAGCAATATCAGGCCAAAGACACCAAACCACAGTAGGCTCTTAATACGTTGCCATATTGTGTCTAGGAAACTCCAATGGCCTTCACCACCTTTAAATTCTGTATCCCCACCTTTACTCGCATCAATACCTTCTGGTTTAATGTTTATAGATGGTGTCTGTCCAGTGTTGATTTCGGCGGCTACTTGTCTACTTATTACCTCTCCGGGTGAAATACCGAATGGGCTTACAATACGAACCGATTTTACTTCTCTGGAATATTCTACTCCTTCGCCTTGATACTTGGTTTCAGCCGGAGTAATATGTTCATAAGATTTTGTTATTTCCTCGCCAGAAGGCAGAACAACAATGTTGCTTGGAAGTTGTTCTGCTTTTTTTTCACATCCAATAAAACAAAGAGAACCAGTTAAAACCAATGCAATCAGAAGTAATTTTGTAATAAATATTTTCATTATTTACCTCCCTTACCTAGTGTACTCGGGTCAATGGCATAGAATTTTCCATCTTTTCCCAGAATGAGAACATATGATTTACCTTTATAGGTATAATTATATGTTGTTTTTCCTTGTCCTTTAGCTTCGGTCTTTAGTGGAGACTTTTTATAAGTTTCTTTTACACTTCCCCAACTACAACCACTAATTACTGGCAAAGCGGAAAACAAGAAAAATAACAATAGTAGTGACATTATTTTCTTCATAGTTACCTCTTTTCATTGTTATCTATGTCCCAAATAAGTAGAATTGTTATAGAAAGTGAGAAATAAAAAATGTCAAAAACATCCATGTATAGACAATGTGTTTTAACGAGAAAGACTTCATCTGGTGGTAAAATGAAAGAAACTACGTGGGTTCCTCTCAAATATGCCAAAAAGGGAAATTATTTGTCGTTAAAAAGAGATAAAAAGTGGGAAAATGGTTGGCTTGTGGAGTCAACAGGCAAACCTGTTTCATCTGAAAAAGTGGAAGCGATGCAGTACGAATACACGAAGCACAGGATAACGACTCTGCCCATGATTCAGCCAACTTCTCTACAATTTTCTCTGAAATGAAAGATTATCTAAGAAAGTTGAAAAAAATATGTTTTTGCTCTAAATACAGTATGCTAAGTTTCTTCGAGTTATTGGAGTTGATGGAAGGCCCATCTGGAATGATGAATCAGGACTTCTCCAGCATGTCACTGGACCAGAGAATGGCTCAGGGTCGTGATATTGGCGAAGACTTCATACGCAGGCAATTAGCCGCACATGGAGTTGAAATCAAACCATCCGCTGTCAAACAAGATATGAATCAAAAAATAGATGGCTTCTGGAATGGAGAAGCTGTCCAACTCAAGTTGCGTCGATCTAGTCGCAGTGGCAGCAATGATTTGGCATATGAAGTCGTGAGAAATCACGATAACCAAATGCCGCTGATACAGCAGCTAACAACTCCACAACAACAAGGCCGTGACTACAAGGGGAAGGCTAAACATTATTTCATCATGAATCAAAGCGAGACTGAGATTTATCATGTCTTGGCTGATACGATCAAACAATATGTAAACATGGCTGTTCGATCTTTGAAAGGCCAGCCTCTTAAAAGGGCCATATACTTCCAAGGAATAAATTTAAGACCAACCAGAGATCGTGACCCAAACAGTTTTACACCTACCAAGGTCATGGCATTTGTGCCTATAGAGTTAGTCAAGCAAAAAACCTACCCTGTGGGCCAATCTCTACCGATGGCTCCTGCTGAGCCTGCTGGCCCTCAGAAGCCTAAGAAACTGTCTGATGCGATGTGGAAGTATGTTCAAGCAGCAAGGCGTGATGGGCAAGTTCAATTCCCTGCTCCAAATAACAAGAAAGTTCTCAAAGCTCTAAAGCAGTACGCTAAGAAATCAGGTATGCAGATGCAAATTCGAGACAATCTGGTTACATTGTTGGCCAAAACAAATGTAACCGACATTTGACAAATGGTGTATGTTGTGTTATATTTATGACTCAACAACAATGAAACAGTCGTCCAGAGGCACGACCAAAGAAACTCCTCCGTAGGGATTAGTGCGGCATAGGACACGCTTGCTGTGGGTGGACATGGGTTAAACGCCCATCTGTTTCTTTCTTGTTGTTTACAAAGGTTTGTTTCACCCTATAGAGCATGAAACTACTTTTAACCATCTTGATGCTTGTTTCCGTAGTGGGCTGTGGGTACGTCCAAAAGACGGAAGATAGAACTAATACTCAATCTGAGCGATACGCTGATTTTTCATATTCATTTGTCGCTAGTTCTGTGTTCACTCCTGACACAAGTAACTTAAAGAAGACAAAGGTAGATTTCACCTTTACTCCGTCTAAGTTTGGTGCGTTTATGATTGTTGCCGGGAGTGACCAAAAAAAACTTGTTTTAACAGATGGAGATTTTGATGAAACTGTTTTCGAATTTGGGCCTGTCGAATTAATCAGTGTGTATTGGTCAGATGGCAAACAAATTGAACGAACTGATATAAGTGTAAAGTATGAATAAGTGGTTTTATATTATGTTGGTAGTTGTGCTGGTCGGATTTCCCACATTCTGTGGCGCATATATAGCAACTCAGTCTGGTCGTAATCCATTTTTCACTTATGGGTTTGTTATTGGGTGGACACTTCTGTGCGGTAGTTTTGTTCATAAATTAGCAGCGTGGCTTGTGAAAAGAGTCCAACATGGGCACAGCGCTTAGTAAATGTCCAATGTGTGGGCGTATGCGCCCGATGACAAAACATCATTTGATACCCAAAAGTCAACGGGGAAGAAAGTGGTTTAAGAAGCGTTATACTTCCGAAGAGCGAAATAAAACTGTTAAAATTTGCAGAGATTGTCACTCAGCCATACATAAATTTATCTCAGAGAAAGAATTAGGCAGACAATTTTCCACTCTTGATGATATAATGCAACATCCTGAAATCGTTAAGTACGTTGCTTGGGTGTCGAAACAAAAGAAAGCTATAAATAAGGTTAGAATTAACAAATGTTAATGGACTTCTTAAATGATGTTACACGGTTCTTATTCTTTGGGTGGACTCGCCCTAAGAAACCCCGTTTGATGTCTCAAGCCATAGCAAGGCTAAACAAGGCCAAGCCAGATAGAGTATTTGTTGAAATATGCTATCATGATTGGCAGGATAAAATTGGGGGAAAACAAGTTTTTTGTAAATTCAGGGGAACTTTTGATAGAGAAGGAAGAGATATAAATTATTTTATTCCTTTAGGGTCTTCCCAAAAGGGGCTTAGAGCACAAAGAAAAAAACTAAGTATAGAAAAATATGTTCCTGTGGTTGCAAGACGAATTTCTTTTTTGAAAGGATTCTCCAAACCAATTAAACTAAAAGTAGCAAATTGGATGAACAGTCCAGCGAGACTTATCCAAATTGTTAAGGAAGCTGTAGAAATTAATCATCCAGAATGGGTAGTGTTGAAGAACGCTAATGATGATTTGGGAACAATAACAATTATTAGTTCATGTGAACAACAAGACGAAGATGAGTGTTACGAATGAAACGCTCAGAACGAAAATGCGCCAGTTGTAAATGGTTTACACCGCATCTATCGCCAATGCCCTTACAATCAGCGTTCATGGCAACAGGGTACTGTCTGCCACCAAAGAGGCGAAGAACAGAACGGCACATGGATGAAGTGTGCAAGAGATGGATGGAAAAGTTTGATTAGGAGGGTTGTAAAATTCAAAGAATTTTGTTTAGTATTGGCAATATGGAAGATGTTCTTTTCAGCATTGCTGATATGAAAGACGCATCAGGAAAATTCTGCGTTTCTATTACGGTAGAAACGTGGGAAAAAGAACATAGCATAAATACCGGATATGGAGATGAAGCAAACAAAAAGTTGGCAGAAATTGGTTTGGTAGAATTGGATGGGTATATCCAAGGTTGTTACGCTGCTAAAGATTGGGATGATAAGGAAGCTCTGCAAAATGCGTTAGAACAAGCAGGCTTCATACCAAATAAAGAATTTGATAAATGGTTGGATGGTTGAAATGAAACTTGAAGAATATAAAATACGTGATGATGAAGTGCTACGCTTCGCTAAAGGCGAACATAATGATGCCACTATGTCTGTAATTATTGAAGTGGTTCCAATATTATAAACGAAGGTGAGAGTACGAAAACAAAAGGTGGTCGGCACAGAAATTAGTCAAGTACCGATGGATGAATTCCAGCATGAATTGAATAATTTTAATTTGGAGAAGCTCGTTCGTTTAAATGCGGCACACGCATTTGTAGCCACGGTCAACCCGACACAATTGTGCGAAATATCTTGTTTATCTAAAACATTACGGATTACTCCTAATCGGACTACACAAGTAATTCAACCCGTTTGAAAGGACTAAGATGCGATTTTTTCAATTTGTTGAAGAACGTGACGGCGAAGGTCCAAGAGATTTGAAACATATCATTCCATTAATTAGTGGTCCAGAAGTAGATGAAGATTTTATATATGACCGTATTCAGCCTCATATAGATAATCGAAAATTGGAAGATGATTTCGGGGTTCATGATTGGGCAAGTAGTGGTAATATAGATATTGGATTTACTAGTTACGAAGTTGAAGCAGATAAGTATCCCGAATTGATGAAAATTTGGGATAAAATTCTTAATGAGTTAGGATTTACAACTGGCGAACATATCACGGTTTCATGGGATTATTGTGGTACTTGTAAACGAGCTTTTATTAGATGTGAAAAATGTGGTAATAATTGTTGTAATGGTGGTCATGGGGAAATAAATGGTGAACCTTGTGACGCATGTGATTCCGCTTACAAAATACAACAAAATGAAAAACCACCTGAATTTTATGAAGAATATAAACAACGTAAAGAACAGGAAGCATTGCTTTAATTAAGATGTACATGTGAGAGCACTAAAAAAAATTCACAAAATTCCAAAAAAGTTGTTTACAAATGAGGTTCAATCCTCTAATATACTAATGAATCGCCCATGGTGGGCATCGAGACGAATAGAGTTAAGTATTATGACTAAGTTCAATACAATCAGACGCAGAGCAGATATAGCAGTCGTGGCCCCAATGCCACGGAACGCTACGGTTGCGATGCGCACTGAACGTGATGAACGCCCCGTAGAAGATACTTGATTTCTGTGTACCGAAAGGCTCAGGAAAAACCCTGAGCTAGTAAAAATAAAACATACCCGCTCAGGTAAAACCTGAGCGGGTTTTTTAATGTAGTTTTTTAGTTTAATTCGGCGGTAGGTCTGGGTCTAGTTGCCCTTCATGTGGGCGATGAGACAAGTTCGATTCTTGTTGCCGCTAGTTTATGATGCGACCAGTTCATTACTTGTCATGGAGACGGAACAGAGGGATAGACTCTGTTCTGTGATATAAGTTATTTTAAAATTGGATAGGGAGTTTCAGAGAGTACTAATCAGTGGGGCTTCCCAAAGCCCCACTGTATATTTTCTTGTTTCTGCTCAGAGTTTTTATCTGTATTTTCTCTTGTATTTTTCATTGAGGTTGATATAATCTTTGTATTGAAGAGGCGAAAACGAATCGGTAGCTCCGATGGTTCCTGTAATTGCCACCGTGAGGCGGCGCAGCCAAGCTGTTTATTCAGGTCAATAGCAAATGCCACAGTCAGGTGACCCGCTAATCCTGACGATTATTAAATATATTTGTCTTGCCAATAGCTATTAAAGCAAGCGCAATTGACAAAAAATTAGTGCCCTCAGTAGATGAATTATACGGTGTAAAGGTGCATGGAGTCTTTTCCGAACCCTCGGTGTGTGATGGTACGGCAATGCCGCAGGTGTCACCCATGGATGTTGAAATGCATCTGGCCGTCTTCTTTGTCGGTCTATCAAAGGAATATCTTTTGATAGATTTTGGGGGCACATTTTTTTTATAAAGTACTAGAAGTACAAGCTGATAAGATATATTAGGTTAGAGATTCTTTTCTCAGACATAATGTTTTCCGTGAAAAAGTAAAGTTAACTTTTTTTGAAAGGAAATGTTATGAAAAAGAAAAGAAAAGAAGTGTGTGAAAATTGTGGCGAGAAGTTCTGGAAAAAGGATTTGATTTTCGGACCAGACCCTTATTCACAGGATGTTTGCGGAGATGATACCTCGGTATGGCTCTGTGATGAATGTCATTATAATTCGTGTATGGACATCTAACCTTGGGGCTTCGGCCCCAAAACGGGGCCGTAACTCAGTGGGAGAGTGCTGCTTTTGATGCTCTAAAAAGGGCAATAATCAAGGCAGAAGTCGAGGGTTCGAATCCCTCCGGCTCCATGGAAATAAGTATGAGTAGAAAGATAAAATTAGGATTTAGGAAAGATGAAAAATATAAGGCGGGAGTTACTTGCCTTACTGTATGTTCGCATATCCTATATGGGTTACAAAAGCTGAATATGTAGAATCAAGGCGATGCCCAATGTGTGGCGAACCTGTAATTGTGGTATGTCAGAAGCTTGAAACACATACAGGAGCCGACTTGCGAATGACTAATCTGAGAATGTGAATAAGTAAGGATAAATACTTTTTTCGGGGGGAAGATGGAAGAGTTTCTAGCGGCTAAAATAAATCAGCGGTGGGCGTACTATGGACCTTATGCCGTTGATTTCGGCCCTAAATATACACAGTTTCTTATATCGTGGACAGTACAACAAGAATGGTATACAGAAGAATTAGGTTCCAAAATTTCAGAACTAATTATCCTAAAAGAAGATGCTTGGGATGTCTCTAAAAAAATAGCTACATTGATAGCTGAGAAAGCTGGATATGAGAACAACTAAATGTAGAAAAGTCAAAACACTTCGAGGAAGTGACCTTTGTTTAGAATGGAACAATGTTGCTTCTCTTCTTAGGTGGCGTACCGTTGAATTGCCGCCGTATCAGTATACTTTGAAAAACCTAATTAAGTTTCGTGGATATTTGAGAGAGTTTTGTCGTGACACATATAAGACTATTGATTGTGAAGACCTTGTTCCTAGGCTAATAACGAAAAGAGTAAATATTGTTACTCATGCACATGCTTTAAATACGTCTATCAGATTTATATCAGGGAATTCTACATTTGGATATTTAACAAAAGAAACAGTCAAAACAATGTTAAATAAAATGGCTGATTCGATTATTGTTTTATCTGAAGCACATTACAAAAAGAGGAATGATGAAAATAGAACACATACTAAAAGCAGTTGATGAATACGAGGCATTCCTCGATAAGATAATGCCACTTGGTCCCGAAATGTACCCCACAAATAAATTTCTTATGGATTTGGAAGGGACAAAACAAAAACATATTCGGTGGATGATTCAACAAATAAGAACATTGCTAGAGGAAGAAGAAAATATTCCACAAGCTTTAGCTTATTTTTACTTTATTCAAGGCATCATGTGGAGAGAAGGTCTTTACACAATTGATGATTTAACAAGGCATCGTGTAGGAATTTCTGAAGGCATAAATGCTGCATGTGAAAAAGCTCCAAATTGGTAGTTTACAAATAATTAAGCCCCATTAGGACCGCTACTACCTTGTCCACGCTCACGCCAGCCTGCTAATGATGGAGTTTGAACGGCAAAGTCCGGTGTATCTAGCATCGGCTCTGTTGGTTCGGTGTTAGATACAATATCTTTTAGAAACAAAAAGAATTTATCACCAGCTTCTTTTACTGCTGCTTCAATACCACGTATCAATTCCGGGTCTTTTAGGTCTTGACCCGTAATCTCTTTTATACGAATCAGTAATCCACCTGATTCTGTATTCTTCGCAGTCCATTCTTTATATGACTTCATGGTTGTATTTAGTATACATTTTTTAATTTACTCGCATCATCCAGCGGCTAGGATGCATCACTGACGGTTTTAACCAATGGTTCTATGATGTCACAGGAGTTCGAGTCTCCTTGCGAGTGTTTTCGGCCTTGTCGTCTAGTGGTTAGGACATCAGCTTGAGTGTTTGACAACACAATAAATTCACGCTGAAGACCGGAGTTCGATTCTCCGTAAGGCTATTCCCGCTCTCATGGTCTAATCAGGTTTATGATTCCGCCCTTTCACGGCGGCGATTTGGGTTCAAATCCCAATGAGAGTATTGCATAAATTTTTAATTAATGTTATAATGTAGCAAATGACACGTAAGATTAAATTAAATTGGGAAACGACACCGAAGGGTTATCAACTGCTTGAATAAAACTTACAAAAATCTACATTTTCTTACAGGATTCTGGGCTGTGGTGTATAACTATATAAGGAGAAGATAGTGAATATCAAGAAGGAAAGCAAAAATACAATAGTTAAAGTTAACAAAACAGAATTCGTTATGGAAGATGGCACAGTCCATCCTATTCCATTCGAGCTAGACACAGTTCCTACAGTGAAGAAGTTTCAAAAGATTTATGATGAATGGACTTTGGTATTCAGGGAACGAGGTCTTGATTAGGAGGAAAATTGATTAAATTAGTTAGTATCGGGAAAGCAGCAAATATGCTTGGGGTTTGCGAGGAAACACTTCGACAATGGGATAGAGATGGAAAACTTATTGCGGCTAAAACGGCGGGGAATCATCGTAGGTACAAAATGGAAGATATCAATCGTCTTTGTGGGAAAGAAGAAGATGATAAAGCTAAAGAAATTAAAAATTTAGTTGCTGTATACTGTCGGGTGAGTAGTCACGACCAAAAACAAAAAGGTGATTTACAGAGTAATCTTAAAATGGTCGAAGCAGGGAAGAAAGCGGCAAAGACAAGAAAACGTAGAGCCGCTGCTGCAAAAGCAGTTGCAACACGTAAGGCAAATAAAGAGAAAGAAAAAAGACGTAATGCCGCTCTTAAGGCATGGGAAACTAGGAGAAATAAAGATGAATAAAAATCATCAAGGGACTAAAGGTAATATTGTGTTCCACGATGGGACTAAAAAAAACGTAGAGATGTTCTACTACGAACTTATTGAGCGTCAGTTTAAAGGAACCGTTCTAACAAAAGAAAGCTATTCTCCACCACCCACTTGTGATGGACTTAAAGCTTGTGTC
>Ga0209128_1001974_pt1 | contig 13564 bp, 1 predicted proteins | sample ETNvirnome_6_100_FD_184072 | JGI IMG/M metagenome (GOLD analysis project Ga0209128, IMG submission 184072) | Marine viral communities from the Pacific Ocean - ETNP_6_100 (SPAdes) (version 2) | ecosystem: Environmental > Aquatic > Marine > Oceanic | place: Pacific Ocean | collected 2013-06-19 | reverse complement strand
TTCCGTCGGAGTATTCAGGAACAGATTGCCGATACTACGGCTACTCGTGCTGGTCAGATGACTGCCGACCAGCAGGCCCGCGTTGAGGAAGCCCGTGGAGCGTTGGGTGGTCAGGTAACATCCTCGTTTGAAGACGCCGCCATGCTGGCTGGCGGGTTGACTGGTTCGCAGGCGATGTCTTCGACTGCGGGTATGGATCGTTTGGCTCAGGTTGCTAATCAGGGTGCGGCGCAGCGTTTGGCTGCGCCTGCCACGTTGGCTGCTGAGGCTAAGTTGGCTGTAGGCGACGAGAAGTTCCGTTTGGAAAACCAGTTGTCGCTGGCGCTTACGGAGAGTTTGGCTGAATTGGGCGCTCAGGAACGGGCACAGGTGCTACAGGAGGCGATGCGTCAGGAAGAGTTTGGTGTGGCCCGCGATCAGGCACTCGCTAATGCTTTGGTTAATATTGCTGGGCAGCGGACGGGTGCGACGTTGGGCGAGGCACAGCGCTTGGAGGACATTTTGCAGCGTCAGGGTGAGATCACGCAGGCGCAGGGCTTTGCGACTGCGCAGCAGCAGGAGACTCAGAGGTTCCAGCAGGAGCAGCAGAGGCTTGCTATGGAGTTCCAGAATGCGAACAACGAGATTGATCGTCAGATGGCCCGTGACCAGATGGCTCAGAATGAGCGTCAGTTCAATATGAAGATTGCGCAGCAGGAGGCTGATCGGGCGATTGATACGGCAGCGTATGAGGCCGATTTGAACTTGCGTACTGATGCGGCCAAGGAAGCGGCTTATCAGGCGGATCAAGCGTATCAACTTGCTTTGGCGGAGGCTGGTGCGAGCGAGAATGCGGAGATTGCCGCAGCAGAGGCCGCTGCTGCTCAGTTGCTTTCAAACGTAACTACTATGTCGGGGTTGGCAACAGAGATACTTGGTTTGGAGTACTCGCCTGAAGACTTGATGGCGATGACTGAACCGCAGCGCATGGACATCGCGCGGCGTATCGTTGACAAACAGGTTGAGGCCCATGAGGCGAATGCGTGGGAGGTGGGTAGTTCGGATTGGTTGGTTCACTCTAAGAAATTCGCGCCTGCGGTTGCGGCAGATGCTGTACAGTTTGCTGAGTGGTCAGACGAACTGGGGCGCATCACTACCATAGCACAGTCAAGGGGTGCGGTGGAGCCAGAACATGATGACAGTGGTCGATGGTTGAAGGACTTTGTAACGCCTGAGGATCTGAATACGTATAAGGCGTATAAGTCTGAGTTGTCCAAATTTGTAGACCTTAACATGACTCAAACAAGCCAACTCACAGACCCAAATCCGACACAGCATTTAACTAATGTCAGTGCTGCATATAGGGCAATTTCGGAAGCCCGTGTGACTGACATGGAGTACGTTAATTATACGTCAGGGGATGAGGTGGAGCCCCTGAACGTCGGAGGTTCGATTTGGGGTCCAACGGGAACCTTTACACCCATTTGGGAGTCTCCATTTGCATCTAGGGGTAGTGCTATCGGTTCCTACGGCGCGTTTGACTAATGTCAATGCTCCCCGCTAGGCGTTAATGATGGCTATTCAGCCGCCTCCTGACGATCCCCGTAAGCGCGCATATACTTCTCTGAAAGACCTTGGTCTTCAGCGGCAGGCGGCTGCCGCGCAAGACCCGACGTTTACGCCTTTGGCGATGCAGGGCATTTTGCGCCAACAGGGTTTGATGCCTCCCATGCGCAAGGGGGGTATCGCACCAAACCAGCGTCAGTCACCGTTGGGTGCAGCGGCTGCTAGCAGAGCAATTGAGAATGTTAAGCGGTTGAAGCAGCCTGTTTTCGATACGTACAGTGGTTGGAAGAACGAACTGGGTGGTATCGCACACGGTGGCTTCTTCGGTGGCTTGTCGTTGTTGGCGAAGCCGCTGTCGATCATGGCGTCTACAGCCAAGGAAACTCTTGACCTTTTCCAAGGTGAGGGTTTCAGCCCACAGGATTGGTGGGAACAGGCAGATTTGTTGGGGGATGACTTCTACACGTTTGGAAGGCTGCTTGACGACGAGGATTGGTTGCAGGATCGTGGTTCGTTGTTCCAGTTGACGATGCCCGTTGGTTGGTTGGGGAATGTTTTTGGTAAGGATTGGGATGATTGGCATTGGGATGTTACTCCGTCGTTCCTTGTTGCGGCACCGTTTGACCTTTTGGGTGATCCGCTTGCGTGGATGACGCTGGGGTTGGGCAAGTTTGGTCAGATCGCCAATGCGGTCAAAACGATAGGTACGAGGGGTCTTTCAAAGAAGGTTCTGGATAGGAGTCTTAGGAGTAGTTTAGACGATGCTTTTTGGAGGACTGGTTTCGTTGCGGATAAGGCGACGTTGGACTCACTTCCGAAAATTGCCGACCAGTTGCTGGATGGTGCTGGTTGGGCAATCGGCAAATCGGATGAGGTTGCGAAGCAGGGTTTGTGGAAGCAATCACGGCAAGAGATAAGCGACCACATTAACAATTACCTGTCGGGTAACTTAGCAGAAACAACGGGCTTCGTGGGTTTCGTTCAGAACGGCGAAAAAATAGCAGTCAAACTCGGTAGTCGTACGATTGATGATATTGCCGAACTTGCCGCTACCGAAATAGGTGTTAAAACTGTAGGGGTTGCGCGGGGGTTGACTCCAGATGGCGCTCAGAGGGTTGCGCGCTTGATGCAGGAATTCGGGTTGGACGACATGTTCCGTAGTGCCGCAGAATTTGGTGGACTTACACAGTTTGCGGGGAGGAAGGCGCACCGCCCCCTGTTTGAGGCGGGTGCGGACATGACGAGGCGCGGCAACAGGGTGCAGCGTCAGTTGGGACTTAGGGTTCCGATGACGGGCAACATGGGTCGCACCACAGTCAACAAGGCTATTGGTAATTTGAATAGAAATATTGAGAATCTGGATGGTTTGCTCAGTCGGGTCGGGAAACTACAGGTACCTGAATTGACTAAGCCGATGGGTCTTGTCTTGGTGTCGGGTTCAAGGAAGTGGCTTGACAATACGATTCGTGCCGTTCCACGAGGTTTGCAATGGGCCGTTGCTGACAAAATGGGCGTAGTGGGCCGTGGGGTTACTCGTGGATTGTTGGGTGGTAAGGGTGGCGAGGTTCTCCTGAAGGGCCAAGTAACGGATGCTATCCCCATTCTCAAGGGAAAGAAGGGCTTTCAGTATCCTTGGAGGGCTGGGGCTGTGGACGAGCCCATTCAGAAGAAGGCAGTTGAGATTCTGCAACGGCGAAGCCTGAAGGACATTGTTCGTGACAAGTCTTTGGACCCGTTCCTTCGGATCGGGGCCAAGGAGGTATTGCGGGCGTTTGGTCGCGGTAACGCTGTTTGGCGTAAAGCGGAAGCAGTGTTGGGCCGTAACTCTGTCATCGCTCTGAAACGGCTTGATGACATCGGTATAGCCGCAGGGTACAAGTCGACGGACCCTGAGTGGGGGGAGATGCTGTTCAAGGCAGGTTCGTTAGCGGGTAGTCCAGCGGAGGCAGTACAGAGGGCGCTCATTGGTGACGAGGCTTGGGGAATTATGATGGAAATTTTCCCGACTATGAAGGCGATGTCTGAGGATATGGCGGGAATGGTGTTCATTAAGGAACGTCCGTGGTATATGCCTCATCAGTTGGATCTAGATGCGGCACGGTATGTTGAGGACAGGTCCAATGGTCGTATCAGGTTTGACCCTGCTGGGTTAGAACAGAAGCGTTTATATCTTGAACCCAGCGAAGTAGAGCAGAAGGTGGCGCAGTACGCCACGGCTCAAGGGGAGAAGAAGCCGTGGGGTCAACTGTCGCAAAAGGAGCAGGAGGCTTGGAGGGCCGCACACGCGAAGCAGCCAAAGGCTGAAACGTCCTTCTTCATGGAAGAAGAACTGTTTGATAGAGGCACCATGATGCCTGATGGGCACGAGGCAGGTGACATTCCTGAGCAGATATTGAACATTATGAATCGGCATGGCATCGACCACGGCTTGTTCAATCGTAACTTCTTTGAGGTATTGCCGACGTATACGCAGACGTTGGCGAAGCGTACGGGTGAGGTACACGTTGAGCAGATTCTCAGGTCGAAGGGTGTTTTGTCGGATCGGTGGATAGCGGGAGTTCAGTTGCCGCCTGTGGAGGTTATGAACGCAGCCCGTACGTTGCGTGTCAAGTTGGTTCGGGCGAACAAGGCACGCGAAAAATTGTTGGAGCGGATCAAGGAGGCTGCGAATGATGAGAAGACGGCAGGTCTGTACAAGGGTGCAGAGGTTGAGGCAGCGATAAAGGTGGAGGAGGCGGCGACAAGGGAAGCCGTCGCCGCTAAAGCGGCTGCTGATGAAATGAACGCTGCGTTGATTGTGAAGCAGGAAGAATTCGTTGTCGCTATCAGCCAGTTGGAAGCCGTGGAGGCACGGATTGCTGTGATTAACGACGAGATTGCTTTGCGGTGGCCGCAAGGTCCCGAAGGGAAGCGCCTGAAAATGCCTCGCAAGGAGGCTACCCGCAAGTTTAATGAAGTAAAGAGGCTGTTGGCGGAGAGGCACTCGTTGGAGGATCAGATCAGGCGGTTGGAGTTTGGTGACCCAAAGCAAGTTGCTACTTTGGATACTGGCACTATTTATGGTGGTTTGTGGGATGAGGCCCGTACCGCAGTTTCCGCTAAGGTGTTCTTGGAGAGGGTGCTGATTACCACGTTCAACGATATTGAAACTGCACGAAAGTTTGCGGTGTGGTATGCGCAACAGTGGGATGAAACGATACGTTCCAGCGTCGGCGTTCAGGCTCAATTGTTTCCCACTGCGGAAGGTGCGCGTGGAGGTAGCGACATTGTAGACGCAATGAGGAGGGCGGGGCTGACGTTTGAAACTACGGCAGCCGACGGCACTGTTGTTCGTGTTTCTGCTGAGGAAGGCAGTAAGGCGCTTGACCTGATTGGTCAAGCGTTGGACGATCAAGGGATCGGGCAGTGGCTCGCCTACGACAACCTTGACGAGTTTATGCCCAGCGGTGCTAAATACCGTGGTGGTAGCGCAGTTGTTATGCGGGCATTGGATGATATTAACGGGTTGGTTGCTGAGAAGATCGGCAAGTTGGAGGCTTTGCTGGTCAAGTACACGAAGGAAGTACCTGATCTTCTGCCTACCGTGTATATGGCGGTACCTGATGATGTTCGGGATATGAACGCGGGGCTGCAAGCGTGGCTTGAGGATGAGATCAAAAAGGTGATGACGGAGGGAACGTCCGCGCATCCTGCGGGTGGTCCCCAACACGGCAGCCTTGACTGGGGGATTCCTGATCCAGAGAGCGGGCAGATCGTCTATCCCGCGAACTGGCATCCTGATTTGCAAGATCATTGGCAGTGGATGACTCTTGAGGAGGTCGCAGAAACCCGCGCTATAGAACCTATGGCTCTGACTGACGAACTAATTGATGAAAGCGTTGAAGTGGGCATGATTAGCCAAGAAAATGCCGAAGCACTTCAGGCGGAATTGCGGGAGCGGTATGCAGCAGCAACAGGGGATGTTGAGTATCTGGTTGATTTAATGACCACTCTGGCAGAAGTACGGCAAACAATAGCAGCCGAGCGCGAACTGCAACCATTGCTGAATCGGTGGGGTGTTCCGCATCCTGAAGCCGTGGAAGACGCCACTGAGGTCATCATGCGTGCCTTCCAAGCCACAGACAAGGCTGCTGCGATAGCCACTCAAGAATTTGATGACGCTGCCCGTTTGCATCTGGCGATTCATGGACCGAAATTGTTTGAACAGATCAACGACGCTACTGACATGGGTCGTATGGTTAGCATATACAAGCGTGCACTGGCGGATCGCCATGACCAGATTGTTGCGGAATTGGCTAAGAACCCTGCCACTGAGATTTTGATGGATGTAGGAAATCAGGTGACGGAGACTGCTGCAACGATGGGTCTTCCTGACTTTGTGGTCTATCAGCAGTTCCAGCGGAGGCTTAAGGATGCTTTAGAGGGTGCTAATACGCCTAATCTGTTGCGTCCGTCGCTGGAGGACTTGAATGTGGATCTTCGTCGTAACGTGCAGGTTGTTGAGGGTCCAAGTGGGGAACGGTATGTTGTTCGTCGGTTTGCTTCGCAGGAGGCGATGAATGTTGCGGTTGTGGCAAATACTGTGTACCGCGAGTTGGGGGTTCCTGTGCGGCCTACGTGGGCAGGTGGAAAGTCGGGTAGATCGTATTGGATGATTTCTGAGGAATCAGGTGGTGTGGTTCCTGTAAACGTTGAGGATCTGGCTGGTTCCAAAATCGTTTTCGATCCCGCAACGGGACGACCTGCGATTGTCCCGTTGGATCAGCCCACTATGGGTGGTTTGGCGGGGACTGCGTTCGCAGCCAAGTTCGGTGAAGGTTTCGCTGCTGACATCCTGTTGGGGAACGCTAGTGCACTTGGGGTACGGAATCCAGATGGGGTTTGGGCTAATGTGGGTTTGGCCGCTGACGGGTCGGTAGTTCGTTTACAAACACATGAGGTTCTTGACGCTGGCAGTTTGGTCGAAGCAACTGGGGACCATTTAACTGCCAAACGTGATGTGTTGCTTAGAAGAATCAGGATTGCAGAGGATCAACAGGCGGTTGCCACCCACCACGGTCAGCATCGTGAGGCTAAGAAGATAGGTTCTGTCATAGCGCAGCGTCGGGATGAGGTGCGCCTGATAGATGAGGAACTTTCTACGCGGTTGAAGTCTCGTGGGCCACAGATTATTCGCCATATGGGTGAAGAAGGTACTGGTGGTACCTTCGATGGGCTTTGGACAAATTACATAGAAGAGGGTGGCGGAACGGTTACGTCTTCTGTCGAAACAGAACTTCGTGCAAGGCGTTCAATTGACAATTGGGCAGCCGTAGAAGTTGAGCGCGCGGATCTTTTAACTGGTCGCATTACTCAGACTGGTTATAGAGAGTTTGCTCAGGATGCTACGTTCCGCGAATTCTTTGAGTATGCAGAGAGAACTGGAGCGGCTGAGAAGTCAGCGGTTAGCGAACCATTCTCAGCAGAAGCAACAAGATTAAGTAAGGCTGAACCCTATGATTGGGAAGCGTTCAGTCGTGCAAGAGGCTATACCGAAGAAGAAATATTGGATTTCAAGCGCTACCTTAAAAGGGAGGAGAAAGTACGTGCCGCGCATCCTGATGATCCAGACTTCACTGCTGCTGTCGTACGCGACATACAGCAAACGTCAACCGTGGGCGAATTTGAGGCTATATCCGACTTGATGCGTGCAATGGATTATGCGCGTACGCTGCCACGTAACTTGGCTGACGGTGTTGATGATCGGATGGCTCAGATTATTGAGATTCATCGCTTGGTTACACAGCATGATCCAAACCAGTTCTTCGCACCACGGCCGTCCGAGGAATTTAAAGAACTGGTGAAAAATAGTTACCCGCTCGATGAGGCGTCGGCTACCTATGCACACGACGTAGACAATAAGTTTCTCAAAAGGTTTGTTGACATTGCGCCGTTTGGGGATAGCAACAATCGCGTAGCGTCCGTTCTCAGGAACCATCTGTTGCCAATGGACGAGGGTGGTTTGGCGCATCAGTTGCTTCCTGACTATCACTATAATGATCCGTGGACGGCGAGGCTGGCGGCGAATCAAAATGTTCAGATTGAGGTCGGCCAAGGTCTAGGTGTGACTTTGTGGGATACGCCGACTGCGAATGGGGGCTTGACCGAAGCGGTCAAGGACGCTGTTGTTGAGGCTATGGGTATTGATAGTCCAGCAGCGCGTGATCGTAAGTTGATGTACATATCGTGGGGTTTGACCGTAGAGGCACTAGACGAGTTGCCTGAATTGATGACTCACGGTATTCCACGGTCGGCACACGGGGTAGCAGCATGGCAAGTAGGTGACATCAACTTTATTGATGACATGGTTCGTGACGGTTCTATACCTGCTGATGTAATTGCCGATAACCACCCCTTCTGGTCGAACCCTGAGATTGCAGCAGCCATTCAAGAAGACGGCATTAGGGGAAAGCGGCGAGTCACGGCAGACGATTTCCGCATACAGTACGAGGAATGGAAACTTCGAGGCGAGCAACAAGAAAGCCGTTTTGCCGACAACATGGTGGACGATGACTATGAAGAGTCCCTGAGACTACAAGAGGACGTTGACCAGAGCGGTGGAGATTCAGGAGGCTTGTGGGATGACATGGGTGACGAGTATCTCACTGGTGCTGGGGATGATCTTTACGACATGGTTGATGATCCTCTGGACAGGGAGGTAATAGAGGCAACGGATCTGGCGATTGGTGAGGGTGAGGATGTGGGTAGTGTGCTAGATCCCGTAAGAATTCGGCGCAAGGCTACGGGAGCCGAAAAAATGGACAACGCTATGCTGGTGTTCAACGGTCTTAAGGTTCTCAAAAAGATGCTAAAGGAAATAGACGATGAAGGTATCACTATATTTGCAACTGTTTCCGCCACCGTGCCAGTCGCAGGCACCGATGACCATTTGGCGGATCTCGCTGTCACGTTGCGCAAATGGTATGCCAAGTACGGATTTGAACAGATCGGCCAGCCGAAGGGCGAAAAGATTTGGTACATCGTTCGGCCTGCTAAGAGGCAGCCGCCGATGGGTCGCGCACCTCTTGACTTTAAAGCCTATATCGGGCCAGAAGCCGAGATGGGTGGCTCTGCGAACCTGATGTACGGGTGGGATGAAATGATCCGCAACCACGACGGGTCAATGGTTGATCGGGTACGTACACAGGTTGAGGACATTTTGGCTGTACGCGAACGCTTCGGTGGATGGCACGCCCTTGTCAAGTCTGCTGTGCCTGACGGTACGGATAATGTCGCTATCAAGAATATTGCCAACACTCTGGAACGTCGTACCAGCGAGTTGGCGGATCGGTTTGGTTTGAACTATCGGGAAGGGCACGAGTTGTGGTCTTCGTCTGCTGAATCAGCGACGTTCAACAAGGGCGAGTTGCTGGTTATGCAGCGGGAGCAGATCGGGTTGAAGGGGACGGAGGCAGCAACTATCCAGCCTTCTGCGGTTGCAGGTCGTGCAGGTGTGATCGCTCCTGAGGGTTCGGAGTATCTGCCGTGGATTGACGGTAACGCCGTTGACACTACTTTGGTTCCTAGCGATCAAGTGCCCTTGTTTGAGCATGGACGGATTCAATCTCCCAGTTTGGGGGAGGGGCAGGGTCTGAGAATTGATATTGGTTCGGGTCGTCGGATAAAGGTGTACGGCATACAAGGCGATCAGGCGATTGGGCGGGCTAACCACCGTTTGCTTGAGATTGGTGACCCGTCACGAGGTTTCGATAGTTCTGTGACGGGGGCTATGGATGATTTGATTGAGGATATGCCGCGTCCGTATGGGCAAGAGGCGCCGTTCTCTGCGGTGACGGAACAGGGACGCTTGGCGTCGGATACTGCGGAGATGACGTTGGATATTTTGGATCGTGCTGGGGACGATCTGTTGGATGAGTTGATCGGGTTTGTGGAGAATGTCAGTCCACGTAATGTTGCGGCAATGGCTCGTCGTCGGTCGGTGCTGGCGGAGTTGCAGGCTGAGGCTGACGCGCTGGGACGTTTTTTGAGGGACAAGGAGTATTACTTTGGCGAACCACATGCTTTCGGGGAGCATGTGGATTATATGAATTCTTTCCAAGAGTTGCGTAGAATCTATTGGAGCAAGGAGCGTCCCGCTTTAGGGTACAGACCCTCTTACGATCACGAAATGACAGAAAAACTTTTCAACGAGGGCTTGGCGTTTTTTGATAATTTGGAAAGCAAAATTAAAGTTGAGGAGGCTGCAATTAAAAAGTTGGCTCCACAGGTGGAGCAAACTGCATGGATTCGTCAGGCGCGTACGATCATGGCGACGCCTGAGTTGGCGTCGCTCTTCCCAGCCGCCTCCTTGGAGCAGCAGCGAGGGTTGTTCCGTGAGGTATTGGAGTTCGTTGCATGGCGCAACGACCACTATTCTCCCCAGTTGGTTAAGAGGGACATTGCTTCGTTGCATGACATGATTGCTACCTACTTTGCGTATCGTAATCCAGCGTTGAATCCCGATTCGTATGCGTGGCATGTTGCGAAGGCGGAGCAGAGCGCAGGCAAGTATTCAAATGACTTTATGAAGAACGTCCATATACGTTACATGGAGCATCAGGAGGGAATCGCTACGGGGGTGTGGCATGACAGGGTGGCTGGCCTTGAGGCTGGGCGACCGTATATCATCGTAGAGGGAGGTATTGAGTTACGTGTTTCCCATGCGGGTAGCCGTGCTGCTAAAGAATTTGGATTGGAGGGAATCCCGTACGATCAGCAGGTGGTGATCGGGTGGGATAAGGTGGATAATTGGACACCCGACTCGCCTGAGGGCAATGTCACGTTCACGAGGCCCGCCAACTATTTCGATTACCAAGTAGGTCCAGAAGGAGGTTGGGTGGCGCCATCTCGCCCCACAGCAGCACAAAATGCAGCACATTACCGACAAGGTTTAGAGATGGTCGGACGGGTTGTAGATGAACTAAACGCTGAAGGGTTCTACGTTTTCGCTATTGTCGATTCAGGTAGGTCAGACCTTCGGAAATCCTACGCCCGTCGAAAGTTTATACGTTCCGATATTGAAGTTCCGCTTGATGACGATTTTTCTGGATACCAAATTCTTAAATCAGAAATTGATTCTGATGATCTCGATTTTTGGATGAGCCTTTACGACGGCGACATGCGTTGGGAGAGTATGACAGGTGCAGAACAGGATAGGTGGAGTGCCCTTCAGGATCGGACGGGGGAACTGATCGGTCCCGAGGGGTTGTATCCTTCTCATGGTCTAGAAGAGTACTTTTCGTGGGAGGCTGTTGATGAATCGATTCCCATAGTGCGGGGACCAAAGGGCCAAACGCTTAAAGAAATAAGGGCAAGCGAGACTGTTGTCTTGCGTCCTCATTTGGCGAGGACGCCTGAGGAATCCATTATCGGTCGCTTGTGGACGCAGTATCAACTGTCGTTGGCGGGCGACGGATACGTTGGTACTGCACGGGTGCGTGGTCAACGGAATCCGATCACTCATTACGCTGACGACCCAGTTCAAGGCCCCGTGTATGGGGTTGCCAGAATGACCCCCCCGAAGACCATGAAGCATGGGCTTGGGGATGTCGACATCGTCAGAATGGCCGACGTTGACCAGTTGACCGACGAGGGTGCAAACGCGATTGTCAGCGACCTTGCCACAGCAAGCCAGACGCCTTCACCTGTTGCGGCAGCACAGAACGCTGCAATGAAATATCATGTTGAGGTGCGTTTGACCAATCCGTTGGGTGCCAAGATCGTTCCTCCTGAACTGACTCCTGCTTCGTTGCTTGATCCTGAACAGGCGGCTTTGCACCTAGACCAGCAGGCAACCGAACTGGTGCCACCTGAACAGTTTCAGAAGGCGTTCAGGGAGGAAGCGATAGAGGCAATATCAACTGACTATGGTGTGGCGGCTTTGGAACGGCGACGGGCATTGTTGGACAACCCGTTGGAAGAGGCAGTTGCGAATCAGCAGACGGTTACGGATGATCTGTTTTTGATGGAACAGCAATGGAGCGAGACACTTGAGAATCTGGTGCTGCTTGAGCGTGCGCGTGGCGATTCGGTGGTTGTCAGACAGATGGCGCAACATGCGGCTGATCGTCACGGTCGTTTGATCCGTGCGCTGGCAAAGTTGCAGACATTGGAGCCCGAGTTCAAGTTTAAGAAGGGTGGTGTCGGTGCTGTAAGCAATGCGTATGCGGATTTGGAGTCGGCCATCATGCAGATCGGTATGGCTGATCTGGAAGAAGCCAAGATGATGTTGAACGTGTTGAACGACGACTTTGGCAATGCTTTAGAAATTTTGCGGGATGCAAGTGGGGGCATGGGCGCGTTGAGGAACCTGCCAGAAGCGGAAATCATCTTTGAGCAGTCGTTCCAGAGTGGCATGCGACCTGTAGGTACAGGCTCACAAGGGCCAGCAGCCCTTGTTGACTCCATTGTGCTTGCTGACGCATACAACGCACGCGGAGGGGTGCACGGGTTCTTCAGGTATTACGACAAGACGCATAATCTGTGGAAGGGGTATGCCGTGCTGTCGCCCGGTTTCTGGTCTAGGAACTTTATGGGTGGTTTGTTTATGAACTATCTTCATGGTGTTTCGTCCGATAGTTATGGACGGTTCCTGTCTGCGTTGCGTTACCTCAGAGCGGAGCAGGCTCTTGCTCGTGGTGAGATTACGGCTGCGCAGTCGCGTAAGTTGCAGGCAGGGATGGGGAAGAGGGCGGGAGACATTGAGATTGTTCGCCAGTTGGATCGGGGTGGATTGTTTGGTGCGGGTCAGGCAGGCGTTGAGTTCATTTCCCATACAGGCCCAAGGAGGGGTACGGTTGTTATCGGCGGTCGGGTCATCAATTTGAATTCGGCTAATCCGTTCAGTAGCCAGTTCTTGCCGTTGCGCGGTGGTTTGACCATAAACGTAGGCGTGGAAACCATGTTGCGTGGTTCGATGGGCTTTGATGTGATGGCTAAGGGTGGCATGATTGACGAGGCTGCCGACATGATCTTCAAGTATCACTTTGATTACGATGATTTGACATGGTTTGAGCGCAAGGTCATCAAGCGTGTGGTCCCGTTCTATACGTGGACACGCAAGTCGCTGCCTTTGATTATAGAACAGTTTGCAATTCAGCCGATCAAGTTCCAGCGTTATCGGCAGGCGATGGATGCCATCGGTTCTGCCGAAAAGGACCGCTCCGACTTTGGGGTGGTGCCTGATTGGATGGTGCGACAAGGAGCGTTGCCTTTGGGGGCCAAGTTTGGGGATGAACACATGTGGTTGATCCCCGACCTGCCTGTTAAATCGTTTTATGAAATAGTTAACGCACCCTTGCGGGACGATCTGACACCTATGGGTCGGGTCGCGGAAGTCGGTCAGGCTATTTCGTCTATGGTTTCGCCTCTGATTAAAGCACCTGTGGAGGTGTATACGAAGCGCAACATTTGGAAGGGGTACAACTTTGAGGGCAGGTTTGAGTATGTGCCACGAGTGTTCTCTAATGTTCCGTTTTTGATGGAAGCACTAGAGGGTGTGGGGGTTGCCAGAAAGGCAGGTAATGACGAGTGGGTGATGCGTGACAATTATCTGCATGGGATAGCACAGTTGTTGCCAACGTTCTCTCAGGCGCGACGCCTGTTCCCTGATGAGGAACGGTATCAGAAGCGCCTGTTGTCGTCATGGATGAGTTTCGCGTTTGGTCTTGGGCTGAGGACGAATACGCAGTGGGAGCAGGAACAGGAGTTGCGCGCCAGATACTATGAAGACCGCGATAAGCAGCGAGACTTGCGCGACATACAAAACGTGCGCGAAGGCGCACGATAGGACACGAAGGCTAATAGGTATGGAATACGTATCACGTGATCAATGGGGTGCTATCCCCACACAGAAGCCCATGAGAGCCTTCAGGAAGGCTCCTGTGGGCATTGTGGTGCATCACACCACAGGAGGAGCCTCTGACCCTGCGAAGCGTGTCAGAGGCCACGACAGGTACCATGTGCATACACGAGGGTGGAC
>Ga0209128_1001967_pt1 | contig 13607 bp, 16 predicted proteins | sample ETNvirnome_6_100_FD_184072 | JGI IMG/M metagenome (GOLD analysis project Ga0209128, IMG submission 184072) | Marine viral communities from the Pacific Ocean - ETNP_6_100 (SPAdes) (version 2) | ecosystem: Environmental > Aquatic > Marine > Oceanic | place: Pacific Ocean | collected 2013-06-19 | reverse complement strand
ACGATTTTCTATGTAAGAATGGCCCTACCGCAATAAAAAATTGGGTAGAGCCAAATACATTTAAATATGAGTCCTTCTATAGAGTGAAGGAAGAGTTAGGGCTGCTTTAGCTTTTCTTCTCGCAGCACTCCGTGCCCAAGACGACCTCTTCAGCCTTCCCCTTCCTAGCCTTCTTCATTCCCTCTATACGCGATCCCCAGTCTCCACGGTCCATTCCCCGCATTCTTTCCATAATCGCACCACGGGGGCTCTGAGAGCGTCCACGGGCCTTTCTCATGTCGTTGACCTGCACAAGGAATAAAAATCCCACCATAGCAAGTAAAATATTTTCTTTCGTTAAGTATTTCATGTTAATTTTCTAAATTGGGAATTTTTATTGCGGGGTTCCCCATCTGCAATTTAAGACCCCAGTTTTCCATATCTCTCTTGGTCCACTGATCTTCAAGCTTCCCCTCTAACATATCAAGTTTGTAGTTGATATTGGTTAGTTGGGTACTTATCCAGACCACACCTCCACACAAGGCTACGACCATTCCCAACGGTATTAGGGTATCTTTCCCAAATACCGTTTTTCGATGATTGTCTTCGTCGTCCATTAGACCACCTTAAAATACATAAGGGGTGACATGACAGTTTCTTCTAAAACATTATATTTTAACTGGACACTATAAGTTCCAATGGGACTACCAAAGTTAGTTCCCACTACTTGAGTTTGAGTTAAATCCTCGGTATCAAATAGATATAAGAAAGTATTGTCTCCAGTAACCTCAACCTCTTCGGCAGTGTCCACAAAATCATAAACTGTAAGCCAGGATGGTAGATTTTGAACAGAATCATTGTGCTTCATTATCTGCATAGCCCCCGAAGTTATAAGACCCCCCTTCAGAGTATTTTTTATAGAATCACTTATATTCATATTATCTATAGTAATTTCGGTCCCTATTTTTAGTTTTTCAATAGATCCTATCTCTATTTTCTTATTGTATAATCGTTCACTAGTACTAAAAAGAAGAGGCTCCGTTAAAACTATAGCATTATTTTGGAAAAATTCAGTTTCATTTATAAATGTTTGCCATTCACACCCAGCGCACAGCTTAACTGTCCAAACATCTATGTATCTTCCGACAGGTTCTCCCGATAATACGCTAGTAGAGGACACATAAGTACCATCTCTTAGGATGCTGGAAACAGTATCAATACCATTGAGGACTACTGCAAGCTGACCATTCCCAACTGCGTAGATAGAACTGCAAGAAGACGAATCAGTAGGTACATAATCTTCTGGTTCTAGTAAGTTACCACCAGCAGGGCCAGCACCAGCACCTGACAGAGCCCATCTCCATATTGCTAAAGAGGCAGCAGAGTCCGTAACAAGACCAGTAATGGGATCTAATACTGAACTTGGGAGAGTATTTTGTGCCATTTTAAATAAAGTGACAGAACTCACTTGAGCAGAGGTGTCCATAGGAACAAACTGCCCGTCCCTCATGAAGTAGGATCTAAGTATAGTCCTCCCATCAAAAGAAGGTCTCTGACTCCTCTCCGTTACAATATTATTATTAAATGATCCCATAAAATACCTAACCTCTCTATTATTTAGGTCTATTCCGCAAGTTTTGTCTCATTTCTTTTTCTTGTTTTACCTCTTCTAGAAAAAAACTTATAAAATAGTCTCTTTCCTTCCTACTCATCTCTTTAACATCAGAATAAGAGAAGTTTACATGGTGAACAAGTTGATAAGCCTCCCGAAGCAACTCCTTAATAGAGGTTTGTTCGGTTAGCTCAGTGTAAAAAAAGCTTCCGAGATAGGCACCTCAATAACATTTTCACTTCTGCACTGGGTACAAATATATTTAGCGGAGTTCTGTATTCCGAAATCTTCTACTAATAGACCCTCAATTACAAGCCTAACATCCTTACTAGTAAGCTTCTTAATAGCAGCAGTAATAACCCTAGGGTCCGTATACCTGTCCAATTTTGTAATAAATCTCCACAAGTTGCTCAGGATCATAGATTTATTACTTAAATACTCTAAATCATTTGATCGAGGTATTCTAATATGGATATCCTTACCTAAGTCGGGCAAAGAAACTTTTTTTGGATCTTCAAAATCATCTGAAATAGGGATAACTTCTAATTTAGAGAGATCTACATCTAAATTATTAGTAGTCTTACATTTAGAACAAGGTCCTGCTAATTTAACGCTAGTCCCGTAAGACAATTCTCTAATTTTAAACAAGAGAAATATCTTATCTGCGGAATAAAGCATTTCAGGATCTATATCTTGAGCGCACCTACTTAGTAATAAATCTATAACATCCTGGTCTGGAGTGGACTCGGATAATGCCTTCTCGTCATCGAAGGTCATAGTCCGAATGGTTACTTTACTTTTTCCACCAGGATAACCCATCCCCTTAGAAGGAAGCTCTACTATCTGCTCAATATTACTTTTTGATTCAGCAAATAAATCTTCTAATGCTTCGTCCATAGTTTTCTTAGTTTCATCTGACATACGAGTACCTCTCTGCTATTATAGCTCTATTATATATTATGCAAATAGATATAGGCATTCAATACTCCAAACTTCATACGGACAACCAGAAGCTATTACAAGCCCTTAGGAGTCTATACTCTTTCTCTGTGCCTGGAGCAGCATACACCTCTGCTGGAAGATCAGGTAGATGGGATGGAAAAACTAATTTTATTACGGTATTAGGAAAATTTAGAACTGGTCTCCTTCCTAGGGTCCTAGAGGATTTAAAGCGGATAGATTGTGAGCCTACCCTAAACTACACCTATGAGAGAAATTTAATAACTCCTGATAATTGGGAAATAAAAGGATATACTTTAAGAGATTATCAAAAAGAGGCTGTCCTGGTTGGAGTATCCAACCACAGAGCAGTGATCCAAGCCCCAACAGGTGCGGGTAAAACTCTTATAATGGCAGCTTTAGTTAAAGCACTTAGTGGAAGAAAGATAACTATATTATTCGATGCGAAACACTTACTCACACAAACTTATAAATTTCTTACTGACGATTGCGGAATTGATTCTGTTGGTATATGTTATGGTGAAGGTTATATTTACGGGGATATTATGCTTTGTACGGTCCAAAGTATTGAGCATGTTCTCGATACGCATCTGGAAGAATCTGAAGTGCTGATGGTGGATGAGTGTCACAAGTTTGCTAATGGAGTTCATAGACTTTCTGCCATTAGAAGCTTCCCCAATGCACAGTACAGACTAGGATTTACAGCAACTGTACCAACAGAGAACATCCCCCTCCATAGCCTAGAAGGAGCTTTGGGTAAGACTCATAAGGTCCGAACCACCAAAGACTTGGTAGATGAAGGACATCTTACCAAACCCAGCATACAAATGATTTCTATAAAGAAGCCTAAGGAAGATCCTTTTTCAAATTGTGGTGGGTACTCTTACCAAGAGGCTTATGAAGCATACATAGTAAATCACAAAGAAAGAAATCAGAAAATAGTAGATATTGTAAATACCATAAGGAGTAATCATGACAATGCGCGTATACTTATCCTCGTCAACAGACTTGAACACGGTCAAAACCTTCAAACTCTTCTTGGAGGCCCATGTTTTTACCTTAGAGGAGAAGATGACATCGGGGAAAGGTATTCCACGATCAGAAGGTTTGTCTCTTGTCCAGAGTCTTCAGTCTTACTTGGCACCCGAATTCTGGAAACAGGAGTTGACATTCGTGAGATTACACATTTCATCAATGCTAGAGGTCTTAAAAGCCCAATTGCAACAATCCAAGCCCTGGGACGATCTCTCCGATTGCATGACAATAAAGACCAAGTTTTCATCTATGATTTCATGGATTCAGGACGATATCTTACAGCACATTCAAGAAAACGATACAATACCTACAAGAAAGAAGGACATGAAGTAGAAATATTATGAAAAACCCAGATTATAAAAGCAAAGAACAGTTAGAAAAGGCGTGGGCAGAACTTTCAGAGCCAGAAAGGAATGTGATTAAACAATTAGGATTAGATATAACTAGGTTTCACAAAACAAAGAAGCATGTTTCTTTAGAAAACTTGGATACCTTAAATGGATACCTGGATACTTTAACTATTTTTGTTAAAAGTTATAGTAAGAGAGTTATTACCTTACTTAAACAAGGTAATAAGTTAGGCTAGTTAATTCTCTTACAGGTGAATGTAGAGCCTTTATTCATTAAAACCGCATTGTTTCCATCTAATTTACAGGTATAGTTATTTGCTTCGCAGTACCCCACCCATTTGATCATTATATCATGAGGATCTATATTGGTTCTAATAACCTGCGCCTTATCTATTTTTTCGACTTCAGTACCTCCTAGACCATCAGTTTTTACTATAGAAGTAGTAACTGTTGTTGGGCTAGAAGCAACTATAATACTTCCTTGCATTTCAAACTCATACCAACCAGCATTAGCTAAAGTAAAGTAACTTTCGGTGGAATCCCAAGTTATATGACCAGCATCAATTTCAGTAGTTGATTGAGAAGATCCTGAAGCAAAATAATAAGGATCACCAGTATTCTCTCCATCATCAGCGGTTACTTCAACAAAAGACCAAGGTGGTGGAACTGGACAAGAACTTACTGTGATGGAGGAAGGGGCAGCACTAAGAGCAGTATTTATATAAAGTGTGCCTATAGTTAGGGGGTCTGGGGTAGCAGGGTGAGTTACAGCAGAAGTACTCCAAGTAGCACCAGTATAAACTAAGGAGTCTCCTGTAGTAGGAGATAAAGAAGAATTAACATCAGTTAATTCAGGAAGAGAGATATCTACAATAGCACCTTCAATAGTATCTCCGCTCTGAAATTCTCCTATTCCAGAAGGAGTTCCATCACCATCAAATTCTAACTTAAGGGGTTTAACATCAGCCATGATACTTTATTATAGTTAGTTTCCACCAGATAAAGTCTGACCATCACCAATATCTGTACTTGCTGAAAATGCTTCCGTAGACTCATTCCTAAAGGTAACACGAATATACTTCTTAAATGTGGCATTATTGTTAACAAGCTCTACTAATTGAGCAATAACAGTAGAAGGTGGGGTAGCATCTTCTTTAGTAACAGTATTTAATCTAGTACCATCAGGAGCATAAAGTCTAAATCTGTATTTGGTAGCAGTTATCTTATAAAGAATAGCTACATATCCATTACCCCGTTCCCCATTAGTTATAAAATCTACCTCTATGCAAGGAGTTCTGTCTGTTTGATAGAAGGTAGTAGACGCTGCATTAGTATCTGTTTCCCTCATATATCCCCCTGCTCTACTAGAAGGGGATATTATAGTTTGCAGAGCCTTAAACATTATCAGAAGCTTACAGAACCAGACGCAGTAGATCCTCCATGCAAACTACTAAGAGTAAGTTGGACTGTAAATGGGGGAGTTGCAGTAGTATAGGTATGAGTGGGACTAGCAACAGTAGAATCCACGGTAGCCCCACTAGAAACATCAAAATCCCACTTATAGGTCTTATTAACTCCAGTAGAAGTGTTTGTAAATTCTACCGTACTGGTAGCCACATCTACAGAAGAAGTGAAACTAGCAACGGCAGAAACCCAAGTAGATTCTTGACCACTCATCCTATTATCTGCTCTAGTATTAGCTAGATTAACTTGACCATAAGTTACTAGGTATGTAGTGAGGGTCGCGTCCACTTGTGATAACAAAATAGCTTTTGTAGCATCATAGGGAGCTAAACTTAATATTATTGATCCACTCTTGGAATCAGCTACTATTCCTAAAACTCCACTACCTTCATTAGAGGTTCTTTCATTAGCATTAGGATAAGCAGAAGGGCCTAAATCTCTACCAGATAAAGTTCCTCCATCAGTTCCACCATAAAGAGTATTTATCCCACTAGGAATAACTTGCAAAAGTCTATTAGTACCCCCACCTGATAAATCTCTAACAACAACATAATTACATGCTAATAATGCCCCACCACTGTCAGTTAAAAGGACTGCCGATGGATCAGTACTCTCCATCGTTATAATCTTGTTATACGGTCTAAAAAATTCTCTCATTACAGGTCTTCCTCATCTTCAATAGCGTCTCCGCTTACAATATCGGATATTGATTTAATAGCTTTCATTACTTCTTCGTCAGACATTACGTTAGCCGACTCATCATCTACTTCTTCTTTTTGAACCTCTCCAGAGTCCCCTTCGCCTTCTTGATCATCGGCTTCTTGGGTTTCCTCTGGGGCTTCTTCTTCTGTTTCTTTCCCATCAGTAGCCACTGGCTCCTCCTTTTTAAGGGTACTCGCTCGCTCCACCAAAATATCAGCTTTCTCGAAAGCGTTCTTCACTTCGTTAAAGGAAAAAGATTCCATCAATGGGAGTTCTTCATTAGAGTATCCAGCGTGTTGAAACACTTGCTGAATAATGTTATTCATATCAATACTTTGAACACCAGTCTTACCCTTCATATAAGAAGAAAATTCAGAAATTACTTGTTTCAGTACACTATTCTTTGGAGCTATTTTTGCAATAGATTCAAACAATACGAACTGAGTGTTAATTAAGCTCTTAAAAGAGTAGGACTCTTTTAAGTATTGCAGGTTGACACCGTATTTCTGCCCTAAGAGTTCCGTAAGTTGTTCCTTAGCTGGTTTTTTCATCTCAAAAAGACGACTAACATAAGATTTAAGATCTTTCTCTGAGATATGATCAGAAGAACCACCTAAATTTCTACTAAAAGTTTCGTACAATTTCTTCTTAGATACGAGAGCTAAGTAAGGAAGCTCCTTAAGTGCCTCAGTTAAGGCAACTTCTATCTCATCATCAGAAGCGAACACTTTACCTGCTAAAATATCAATAACAGGCTCACTAGCCCATACGACATCAAAGGAATTTTTAGCCTCTAAAATTTCTTTCTTAACTAATTCTTGCTTACAAATCATTTCGTAAATTGATTTACTAGAAGTGTCTACAAATTCAAATCTACTTGAAGCTTTAATATCATCTATAGTTTGATGGGGGCTACTAAAAGCCTTGGCTACTGACTCAGAAAGCTTCAATGAGTTAGAAATTTCAGGAACCTGTCCCAAAATAGCTTCCTTATTCTCGGATAAGAAGGTGACTAACTCAGGAATAACTTCAATAAATCTATCGTACTCTTCAGTACCAAAAATGGAGTTAGACTCGTTAAAGATAGCAGCCTTTTTCTGTAATTTATCAAAAGTGTTTTGATAGTGGGCTCTGGAAGTGAAGATATCAATAATATCAGAGAAGCTTCCTTCTGCCTCTCTGTAATTATCGTTATATAACCCTTCTAGAAACAAAGAAACTTGATTCTTTATACCAGAATCAAGTTTCTTTTCATCAGTGAAGACATCAGCTTCTTGAATATTAATATTCTCTAAAATATAAGAACCATTTTTAATAGAATAATTACCTTGGACTATATAATTACTTTCAGTTAGGTAAGTAACCTTATTTTCCATACCATCCACAGAAAAAACTTGGACATTCTCTCGTAAAGAGTGACCCAAGTAATCCCCCAACTTAATTATATCAGAAATCTTTTTATTTCGTGACTCAAATATTTTTAACATCTATTTATGATCCATCCTAATTGAAAACCTTTATTATATAGACAAAATTTTTCTATATTTTTTTTGTATCTAATATATCTATAGACTCTAGTAGCCTAATTTTCTCATTATCTCCATTATATTTCTGTTTTAGGTAGTTTTTTATGGTATTTACATCTTCTGAGGTCGCTTTTGGAGGTAATGGAGCCTCCCCAGGGGGACCCACCACCTTATTACCTGCAACAGGCTCTTCAGCATTAGGAGCCATAGAAGCTTGCTCCGCTGCCTGTTGATCTTGCGCCTTTTCTTGTTGTTCTTGCTGTTCCTTCTCTAACTTTTCTTTAGTATCTTCAATCTCTTGATCCGTCATATCGTACAATTCCTTGTAGATAGTTTCAGTAGGGAATAGTCCAGTCCCAACAACAGCTTGTACCACCCTAGCTTTAGATTCATCAATCTCAAGTTTACGCTTAGTGAAAATATCCGATGGGTCGGGGAGATGTATTTCAAGATCCTTAATAAAGGTAGTAGGGAATTCCATTAATTTTAAATGTCTTTTTGCAATAGACTCCAACCCCATATTAATACATTCCTGAACTCTAACGATAGTTCTGGCAAACTTAACATCTAATTGAGCTAGGTTAGCTTTTCTTTCAGGAGACTTATCAAACTCAACAATATAGTCTTTAGGTATCTTAAGAGTAGCTAAAAGCTTATCCCTGAAGTATTTAACATCATCAGTCTCGCCAAGGTTTTGGCCTCCAGGCAAAGTATCAATCTTAGTACCTGACCCCGCTCTAGTCGGAACGAAATAATCTTCATCAGCAGAAAGAGGGTTATAACGAGCATCTATAGCACCATCTTGCTTATTATAGAATTTCTCTTTCTTGTATCGTTGTTTAATATCTTCAATAAAAGCTTCTGCTTTACTACTAGGAAGTTGACCAACATCAATATAAAAGATTCTTCTTTCAGGAGCCCGCGCTAATCTATAAACCATCATAGCATCTTCCATTAATTTTAATGATCTGAATACACTTATAGCAGCAGACGCAATAGATTTTCCATAAGGATAAAACTTAGGATCAGAAGTATGTAATCTGAAGTGAACGATTTGATTTTTATCTAACTCTATGTACTCTTGGTTATCCATATAAACTCCTGGGGACGAGTCCCAGGAAAGTTTATCAGGTATTTCTTGCAGGAATCTTTCTAAATACCCATAGGCATTTTCAACTCTAATAATATAGTTTGGGTTTAGTATCTTTATTCGTCTAATCCCCCTTTCGGGTTTATTAATATCAGCTACTAATTCGATAAAACAATCTCCGTACTTAACAGTATTACGCACCATATCCCAATAAAACTTACGCAGATTGATCTTCTTAAAGAGTTTATTAACCTCATTAACCACTAAGGTACTTTCAGAATCTACAATCCATCGTTTATTAGTTGTGTCTCTTTGGGTGGAGTCATCAGCATAAATATCAAACGCTGCGGTGATTTCGGGATAATCATCCATTCTTTCGTACTCCTGATATCTGCGTTTTCTATTAATCTCAACTTCAGGAAGAAAAGGAAGCTTATTTGATTGGGCCGACATTCTAGCTGGTCTTTCGGGATTAATAATTGTATCCCCACCAACAGCGTCTACCTCTTTATTTAAGTAAGGTAAAGCAGGAGTAGCAAAAAACTTAGCAAAGAATTGTCCTATCTTTCCACGGGGGTAAGCGTAGGTCATTCCCTGAGCAGGACCACCAAAAGTAGTATAGCCAGGACCTCCCCCCTCATTAAGTTTATTTTTATTTATTTCAGCAGCCATTTAATATCCTCTTTGGTTATACCACCATAACTATTAACATTTCGCAGCCTAACAGGGGCTAGTAGCTTCTCAGAGGGGGTTTGTGTCTTCCCATCAATAAAACTAACAAAATTGTTCTCTAAGTATGTAGTTAGCCCAAAGGAACACATAGCCAAACTAGTTACCAAATCATCATGTTTTGATCGTTCAGCCTGAGCCTTCCCAGATAGGGATACTATAAATGTGTTAAGTTCCGATATAGTTCTTTTGGAGTTAATTTTAATTCTATCTACCCGTAAACATTCTTCCATAGAAGCTAACATAGTATCTCTATTCTTGGTAGTAACCTGAATACCTATATTCCTCTTATCATCAAAATACAAATTTTCATATTCTAATCTTTCAAATAAATGATCTATCAAATTATGTCCTATAGAGTTTCTTTCTAATATTATTAGAGCCTGATTATACTTCTGACCCACAGAATTTAGTATTTCCGCTAAATCATTTATTGGGGTAGTATTAGAATAGAACTCCCCTACCTGCTCTCCACTATAAATGTCTATTATATGAAAAGCAGAATAATCTCTATCCCTCCCTAAAGAAACATCTACACCAATCATATAAGCTCTGGTAGGCTGAGGGTCTTCCCAAATATAAAGTTTATTATTATAAGTTCTATAGGTAGGGTCTTTACATCTCTTATACATTGAAGTTAAAATAGACCCTTCAATATAAGTATCGCCCGTCCCTAAGAACTCACATTCATATTCCTGCAACCACTTCTTGTGGCTCATGTTAGATCTGGTAGTTTCCTCCCACTTATCAATATTAATAGGAGGATCTCTTTGCTCCATAGCTCTATAAAGATGCTCATAACCCCCTATCCTATTGTACTCTGGGTGATCCTGCCAATTAATTTGAATAGGGTGAAAAGAGTTTGCCCCCTCTATAGCTCTATACCAAGCATCATAATACCAGTTTCCTACACCATTGACAGTTGATAGGACGAATGCACGACCACCAGTTGAAATGATAGGATACACAGCAGCCCAAATACTTTCAATATGTTCGATGAAGGCAGCCTCATCAATAAACAAGTAAGAGCCAGCAAGAGATCTACCTGACTGTTTACCAGAAGGTCTAGATTTAATAACAGATCCAGTACTAAGTTTCAGGTTATGCATATTCTCCTGAAGAATTTCTGGTTTGAGAAATATTGGAAGCTCATCAAACATAATCTTAATTCTATCCAAAATCTCAGTGGATTCAGTGTCCCCAACAGATAAAAACACGATAGTCTTATGCTCTTGAAAGATAGCCATCCACAAAGCATACGCAGCAGAAATAGTAGTACATCCAGCCTGACGGAACTTACGAAGTATATTAAATCGGTTATCCTCTAAACAGTTTACAATCATCTTCTGAAAAGGGTACAATTTAAATGGAACTAATCCTCTAACAGGGTGTACAACCTTGATATAATTAGATATGAAGTAGATGGGGTCTTTCTTACACCTCTTATACTCTTCCTTTATTTTAGTTAATTGAGATTTATCCATGAAGATTTATGCATTTATTTGTACTCGACAAGAAGCCCTGCCTAATTATACACAAAAATTAGTCTCCTATTTATCTAGATGCAAAATAGAGGTAAATCTATTAGTTAATAAAGAAAGTATATTTAATGCTTATAAAGAGGCAGTAGAAAATACTTTAATTAGGGATGAAGATGTGGTTATATTCTGCCATGATGATATTGAGATTATTATGGACCCTCAACAGTTTGTAACTGTTTTGATAAAGGCAGCAAAACGAGGTAAGTCAGGATTTTTCGGAGCGGCAGGAACTTCTCATCTAGGAGATACTGGTGTATGGTGGGATAGGGGTGCCTGGGAAGCAGGGAAACATAGAGGTTTGGTTCTTCACGGTACAAGTATTATAGATTCTGATTATACTTACTACGGATCTCCAGGAAGGGTTGTTTGTCTTGATGGTGTATTTTTGGCAATAAGTGGAAAGTCCTTAAAAACTTTAGATTTAATTAAACCAGAGTACTTTGAAGGTGACTGGGATTTTTATGATATTCACTATACTACACAAGCATATAAAAAAGGACTCTATAATACAGTAGAACCAATTTTTATATTACATAGATCTAGAGGAGAACTTGTAGGGAGAGATTCATGGCATAAAAATAGAACAGCCTTTATAGAGGCTAACCAACTACCAATGAGTATATGATGGAATCATTAAGCGAGAAGTACCTCAAACTATTATCAGAGTACGAAAAATTACAAAAGCAAGTCACTAGACCTGTTGCCCCTCCTGTATCCACCCCTCGAAATAAAAATCCTCAATGTGAACAAAACCTACAACGCTGTTCTGATTCCTACTCTAATTTATATGAAAAAAAGCAATTACTAGCAAAGGAGATGACCAAGCTATACCAAGGGTGGCTACCTCCCCGCGTTAGTTCTTTCTTCTCTACAATAATCCCTTGGATTAAAAAAGGATTTAAAATATCGAGTTCCGCAGATCACCGATTAGAGATCTGTAAAAAATGTGATCTGTTTACAGAACGAAATACTTGTCAAGCTTGTGGATGTTATATGGTAGGAAAAGTTAAAATTCCTCAAGCAAGATGCCCCATAGGAAAATGGAAAGCTGATCCTGTAGATAAACCTACCGAGCAGTAGGCTTCCTAGCTCCTCGTTTAAATTTAGGATTTCTTAACCACTCATCCTCAAAACCTTTTCTGAATTTTCTAGGGTTTGAGACGGAAGGGGCAGCAGCAGCCCTAGATCCTCCCCCGCCTTCACTGTCAGGAAGGTTTTTTGCCTTTTTTGGTGGTTTTCCTGGTGGTTTTCCTGGTAAATCTAAAGTTACGGTAGTGGGAACGGCAGGAGCTTTAGTTAGTGTATTTGCAGTGGGAACCGCTCTGCCCCCAGTTAAAGTGTCGGCCTGACCAGCGATTCGCCCACCTATCCTCAGACCCCTCGCTACAGGCTCTTTAGCCTTTTTAGCAAGCTCTACGGCATCGTCTGCTGCTCTTCCAACAGCACCCCCTATTTGATCCATAGTACCCTGCTTAGGGGTAACGGCAGCAGCAGCATCGTCGCCGCCCTTAGCTAAGAAATCAAAATCATCTGCTTTCGGTGCTGCCTTCGGTGCTGCTTTCGGTGCTGCTGCTACTTTTGCACCCGACTTTGCTTTACTACTTTTCTTTAAAGCTTCCGCTGCCTTCTTCATTCGTCTAGCTTGAGACCATTGGCCCAGACCAGGAACTGTAGCCAATGCGTTCCATGCAGCATCCTTCCATTTTCCTCTTGCTAAAGATATACCAGTATTAGCTAGATCAGCAACTGCCCCTATAGGTCCTGGGGTCATGCCAGCCCCAGCAAGACCAAGTTGAAGTTTATCTTTCCAACTAGATTTTGACACATTAGCGGCAGTTCCAACGGCTGCCGCTGTGGCTATACCACCATATTTTTTAGCCCGTTTCTTAAGCGTTTCTGAGTCCCAAGTAACTTTAGTTTTATGAGTGTCTTTAATTGAAGGTGGGGTTCGTGGCTCTACACTACTCCCAATTCTAGTTCTGGGAGGAGGGTCGTTACGAGAAATAGATCCTCCTGCGGGACCTGCAAGTTCTTTAGCTGTCTCCACACCCCTTCGCGCAGAACCAGTAGCTACCCTCCCAAGAGTCTTAGATAAGGTTCTAATGTCCTTTTCCAGGATAGAAGTTCTTACTTCTTTTTCAACTAAATTAAAAGTTCTTTCGTATATATTGCTCATAGTATTCTCGTTTTTCGATTTCTTTCCAGTTCTGTAGGAATCTCCAGTAGATGTTTGACAGATCTTAATAGCAGCTACTTTAGATTTTCCATCAGCCATTACATGTCTGACACATCGAGCTACTTTAGATCCGCTTGGCATAATTTACTCCGTAGTTTCCAAACCTTCTAAATCTACAATCCAGCTAATCCCTTTTGCAATCCCAATTCCAGCACCAGCAACGAGTCCAAGCAAAACTACAAGTTCTGCTAAACTCATCTTATACACTGAAAAAGGTGTTCTAAATCTGTCCTTGAAAAATATTCCCCATATTGGATTCATTTCTTACTCCCTAAAAGTTCCTCTTCTTTCCCTTGTCCATTTTCCACGATTCCCTTTAAAATCGTACTCAGATTCGTCACTACCAATGTGATTAAGCCCGCAACCACCGCTATGCTTTCTGA
>Ga0209128_1001957_pt1 | contig 13646 bp, 16 predicted proteins | sample ETNvirnome_6_100_FD_184072 | JGI IMG/M metagenome (GOLD analysis project Ga0209128, IMG submission 184072) | Marine viral communities from the Pacific Ocean - ETNP_6_100 (SPAdes) (version 2) | ecosystem: Environmental > Aquatic > Marine > Oceanic | place: Pacific Ocean | collected 2013-06-19 | reverse complement strand
AAGCATGCAACCCGCAAGTATCCGCGACCCCAATCAGCAACCGGGCACCATTATGCCCGATACAAAAGCGGATTTTTTTGATACAATACTTGTATGAGCATGAAGAGAGACATCAACGAAACCCGCGCAATCGGCGCGGGGCTGTCAATCGGGCACGATAATGCCCGAGACTTTTCTGCTCAATATGGTATTATTATAACAGTTGAGGGCACTAACGCCCACCGTCTTTAGAAGGGACACCCAGCATGACCACTATTTTTCTCGCCACCGCCGCCGATATGACCCTCGCTTTCTCCAACATTGGGAGCGCGTTCACTTTCATCCTCGACAGTCACGCCGACCTTAACCCGGAAGGCTCCGCGCTTATGTTGGCGCACAACAACGCCCCGGCGACCGTTAAGGCCGTGAAGGCGTCCTGCCGTCGCGTGCTGACTTTCACCGCCGCAGGAGCCGACGCAGCTTCTCGCGTTGCTAAAGCTCAGAGCACCCTTGACGGCGCGCTGAGCGCTTGCGCGCTCGTTGGCGTGGACCCCGACAACGTCGCGACCGTGGGCAACCTTCGCCACGCTCTAATCGAGGCCCAGAGCCTCGTTGACACTGACGAGGCGGCCGCCGTGCTTACCATCGAAGTGATGACCCTCCACAAGCGAGGTTATAAGAACAGCTAGTTGCTAGTTGCAAACAATCTTGCCGGGGTTCGCCCCGGCTTTTTTGTGCCTACTGTGAGTGCTTGCGTGTGCTAAGTAACTCACATCGTGAGCCAATATCTCACAAAACTTTATTGACAAAATGTTGACATGTGGGGGGCCCCCTCCCCCCCCGGGGGGGCCCGAATGTATGTGCCTAGCAAGTATACTGGGGATAAACGTTGCCTAAATGCGTTAACAATGCGCAGGAAAATTTTCAGACTTTTTTGCCGGGCTTTTCGGAGAATACTAGTTATACGTACGGAGCATTAGTGATGAAAAGATTAAACGAAGAGATTACAGAGCAGTTTATTGAAAGCATGGTGGACAGAGTCATCAAGAAGCTAACCAAGAAACTCGAAGCATTGGACATCTCTCTCGACTTCATTGCAGCTGCGATGATGGGTGGCGGTAGAACACCCGTCGATGTGGGTCGGGGCCAGAAGTTCGGCTCGCGGGCACCAAAACCGGTCGAGCCTAGCCGGCGAGAAGACGCATAACGTGGAAACACTAGTCAACATAGTAGTTATAGCCGGGGTTGCATCAGTTGGTTTGTTGTGGACATTCAGTTTAGCCGGCGCAGCTGCAGCAATATGGGAAACGATCGCCGATCAGGCGCAGGAACTAATCAAACGGATTAAGGGGTAAGGATGCGACGCGATGACGAACCCCCTTGTACACGCACTAGTGTTCTTGGCCGCGGTATTGATACCCGGCGGCTTGCTAGTATACTTTGCGTGGAGAGCTATCTCCCTTAAGGGCGAACCTAATCATACGGCTCAAAATCCGGGATCTGAGGATATTTCAGACACCTTAAAGCCAACCCCCGATGAGGCTCAATCAGCATTCCGGGAGATGTTCCCGAAAGACTCCCTTCGCGCGCAGAGCCGGCGCAAGCAATTGGATCGAGTGAAAGCCTTCCGGCATAGAAATTCTAAAAAATAAATTCCAGACTTTGGTGTTTTGGCACAAGAAGTGCATAAATCCACAACAACTTATTTGGGCTATGTGTTATACTGCTGCCTACTTATGTCTGTTATGCGCAACTATATACGACACAACGATGATGTGACTGAGGCAATCTTTTGGGTATGTTGTGCCGCGATTGTTGGTTCTGGCATTTGGATCTTACTACATATCTAGTAATGGTCCCCCTACCTTTCATTGGTATCAATCGTCACTATGGCTGTATGTTGGGTATCTCCGTGCAACACGGAAGACTCTCCCTGAGCTATTGGAGGGTGCGCCTGTGTGTTTGCGTCTTTAGTTGGGAGTTGTGCCTGGGGTTGGAGTATAAGAGGGGCTTCTAAGGCTGCGTATGCTTCATAAAAAAATTACCGAGAAAAAATCGCGGGATTTTGACTAATTATAGTGGAACGCTCGTCATGATCACTGGAAATCTTATTCTTAGCGCCCTTCTCATCGTTTCAATTATTGGAACAGGCATCATGGGATATTTAAGCTATTCTCGATATAAGAAGAATTTAAACATTTCCGGTGAGCTTGACGATTTAATACGCCGGACTCTTGAAACAATCGAGAAACAGAAGTTATCAATGGGTCTGGGAGCTGCGCCAACTGGGGCGGATCATCCACTAAACATGAATTCCCCGGCTGTCGTCGCGACGATCTTAAATGTTCTCATTAGTAAATTTGGCGATGTACGATTATCTCTTCAAGACTTTATGATCACTGATGAAACATATGTGTCGGTATACGTAGATGGGCAAAGCCAAGAAATCATTCTCTCGTTGAATCCGAACCTTGGTCAAGAGGAATTATACTCAATGGGATCTCATGTCAATCCGGACGACAATACTTTCCATTAACTGGTCGCCGCGGCTAATTACTAAGTGAAACCTGGCGACCTAGTTAAATCTCTAAAACATAACAATAGTATTGGTATTGTTACGGAGGTGTTCTCAGACTTAAACAGCGAAAACCCATGGGTGCGCGTGCTATTTACTCATCCTTCTAAGACCTATCAGTGGGTTAAGGAAGAAGGTCTTCAACTAATAAAAGAAAAAACCCAGAAATCCTAGGGGGTTAAGAGTCTCTCCATAGATTGTTACTGGCAAACTTAATAACCTCTTCCGCAGAATCTTCATTATACCCATAATCATCAATTAAAGTCTGTACCATGGCGCTAAACTTTTTCTGTTGCTTAACATCCCGGCTTTTACTTTTCGTCACGATACGAGATATGTCTTTCACAGAAGCAACGAGCTTGCTTTCAATTGCCTCTCTTAGGGGGCCATACGACTTCCAGTCTATAACATCGCCTCTGCGTAGTTTAGCAAACATATAAGAGGAGATGTCGGCACGGAAATTATTTTTAGACGAACCCTTGATTCCTATTTGCTCCTCGATTGATTGAAGAAACTTTTCATCGGGCTCCATGTCTTCTTTGGTAACACGATCTTTTACCTGGGTGTTGTTAACATATGCTTCAGCATGATCTAGGTAATTATTAAAGAGCGACTCTGCCTGTTCTTCATATGCTGTAACGAAGGCCTTTGTAATCTCTTTTTCTAGAAGAGAAAGATATTCTTCATGGAGAGTTTTTTGTAGAAACTGTAGCGACTCCTGGCGCCGCTCGGGATTAATAATCTGTTCTTTCACTTGTTTGATTAGGGAATCGCGAATTGAGATCGGTGTGATCATATTCTTGGTAGAATCAGCTAGTGCTGCATCAATGGCTTTCATAATAAACCTAGTGGAGATCCCCGTCATTCCCTCGTCTTCTACCTCTTCTCGCAAGTCTTTAATATCTACTTTTTTAATGAGGCCCTTCTCGACAATCTCCTCACCATTATAAATCTTCATTTTGGTAAGAGGATCAACTTTGCTTGATCCCTTAAGTCGCGAGAGTACTGCGAACATGGCCGCGATCTCTAATGTATGAGGAGCAATATGATAGTTAAAATCAGAACGATCAATTAATTTTTTATAGATCTTCACTTCTTGATCGTACTCTAAACTATAGGGAATATTAACGCGAACAATACGATCAAGAATGGCTTCGTTGGTATGCTCCGACTTAAACTTATTCCACTCTGCTTCGTTGCAGTGAGCGAGGATGACACCATCAAAGTAAATCATTGCTTGTTTGCCCGGAGAGGGAACATTCTTCTCCTGGGTGGCGGTGATCATTGTATGAAGGAATTCGATCTCGTTCTTGAATACCTCGACAAATTCAACGATGCCGCGGTTGCCTACATTGAAGGCTCCATTGAGAGAAAGGACTCTCGGATCATCCTCAGGGTAGAGGTCAAGCTTCGAAATGTCTTCTGAGCCAATCAGAAGACTTGTGTCTTGAGTGTTGGGATCCATTGGCGGAACGACGCCGACACCCTTTCGGCCGCGGACGGAGAATGAGGCCTGTGTAATAGGGAATTTAGTATAATCTCCACCTAGTTCATGAATTAGGCGGTGTCGACATACTGGGCACAGGTCGCCTTCGATTTTTATTTTATAGGTCTCTTCAAATTCTTCCCGAAGTGAGCGGGGTATCAGATGTAGAGGCTCCTCCCGAATGGGACACCCCTCAAGTACATATATGGGCTCGCATTCTTCCAGGGCACTCTTGATGTGTTCTATTAATGCCGACTTTCCGGCGCCGACTGGGCCCAAAAGCAGGAGCACTTGGCGACTCTCTTCCCCCTTCATTGATGCAGATCGTAAGAATCGCATTACTTTCTCTAAAGGCCTCTCCATTCCAAAAAACTGCTTTTCAAAATAATTATAAATTTTCACCGAGTCCCCATCAAAGAGCTTGTTGCATCTGGGATTCGTCTCATCTAGGACCTCTAGCCCATATGACATAATCTGATTATAAAGTCTTTTGTGGGCCAGCACCGAGATATCCGAGGAGGATTCAATTAGCATTAAATAGTCTGCTAAAAACCCGCTAAATTGCGCAGGTCTAATATTTTCTCTATGTCGCTGGATGTTCTCCAGAAATTTATTAGTAAGACTCATTTTAAAACTCCCAAATTTCGTTTTCTATAAGTGAGACAAGTTTAACGTTGTCGCCCCATAAGCTCTCAATATAATTATACACTTTCTCAGCATATCTCAAATCTAAATCGCGGCCGTCGTGCTCATGGACCAACGAAAGGGTATTATCATCAGTCACCTCATCTACGTAGACGATAGGTATTCGGTTCAAGCCGGAATTTATTATAAGTTCGTCACGTACGGACTCCCATCCGCCATTATCAGATATATCATCTATGGTAATAGATTTTTTATCTTTTTTGAAGGAATAACTAAAATAGTTCATGTCTCTCATAAATTCTTCATCTATATAACACCTCAAGAAGGTCATGTCATTATGAACCTCTCGAATTATGAGCGCCTCTTCAAAACTGGTATCAGCGATGATCTTTTCGAATAACTTATATCCCAGATGATATGGGTTAACCTGGCCAAGATGTGGCCTTATAACTTGATTATGAAGTTTAATAAAAGGTAGGTGGAGACTGTCTGGTAGATTTAATTCGTTTACTATTTTATGATGGATAGTACACGCCCAACCCTCATTCATTATTTTAGTGAGTGCTTGAGGAATGAAGTATTGGGAACTCTCTTCTACTATTAAGAGCAAGTTTCGCTCCCACTCATCTAGTTTCTTGCTGTTTTCGGCTATAAACTTGAGAAGGTTATATTCAGGCGCCAGTGGGAATCTCTCAAAGTTAGCCTTATAAGTAGAGTCAGCTTGCGCTTTATTCTTCTGTGCCTTAAGTATCTCGTCCTGTGTTTTATACTTGATTCCCGCGTACCGAGGTACCTGGTATTTAATCGCATGTGCGGCGTCGAGGATATGTTCTACTTTTTCAATTCCTATCGAGGGGTCCTCAATAAGTTTTCGAACATACTTTGCGGACGATTTAAAACTATCGATGATATGATTGGGGTTGGTATCGGCAAACATTCGGTTTTGTTTGAAAAAATCTGAGTGCCCAACGCAATGGGCCATCGTTAATATATGAATATAGAGACTATTTTCTCTCATCAGGTAGGCAATGCTGGGGTTTGCGTTAATTATCATCTCATATGGAAGCCCAGTTTGCCCCATATTGTATAAAGTATGAGTTCTTTCGTATTCTTTACCATATGACCAGTGTCTATAGTGAGTTGGCAACCCCACATAGGCCATGGCGCCAAGCATTTCTTTGTAATCTATGATTTCATAGTCAATTGGGTGCCAATCAAGGCCCAAATCTTCAGCTATTCTATTAATTTTTTCGTCCCAATGGACTAAATCTCTCTCTGTCCAATCACTCATTTGGCTGTGGCACCACCAAACAGAGAATGGAAGGCGCGCCAGATATGCGAAGGCTCGCCAATCATCACTTTTTTAAAGCTATTGTCGCAAATTGGATTAAGTTTAGACCACAAATTGTCCATTTCTTCGTTTTTCCAGGCCGAAAAGGTCCCCCAAGGCGTTCCATGGAACACATCGTTCTCCTCTATTTCGTCTGCAAGACCTTTATAGTGCTCATTTATCTCGCAATACGCAGTTAATTGACTTGCTTCCTTGATTTGTGTGAACAATCCCAAGCATTTTTCATTATCACTGGACCAATTTTCTCCATCTCCGCAATAAAAGGTGTAAATATTCCAACTATTGGGATGAAATTCCTTTTCCACGATGTCTAATTCAAGATCTAGACACGTTGAAATCATGGTTCCGCCGCTGGTACCCACTTTAAAGAACTCATCTTCGTGCACTCGCTTCGCATATGTAGAATGAGATATAAAAACTACTTCAACTTGATCATATTTATGATTTAAAAACTGATATAAAAGAAAAAAGAAGCTTCTGGCAAGAAATTTTCTATCCTGAGACATAGATCCGGACACATCCATAAGAAAAAAGATGACCGCGGAGCTGTTTTCTTTGATTTTAGGCTTAATGTGGTGGTATTTAAGGTCATCTTTGTGAAAAGGAAAGCGTTCATCGCTCTCGGGGTCATAAGTTCCCACTTTTTCAGCTATTTTCTGGCGTCTGATCTTCCTTTTTAACGTTTCTTTCTTAGAAAGTCTAGGACGGATGCCTTTAAAGCGATATCCTTTCCGTTTTATGGTCTCATGAGATACAAATCGGAATTGTTTCTTCTCTAAATCCGGTAATTCTAGATCATTGAAGAGATATTCCGCCAATTCTTCCAAGGTTACCTCGACATCGTAGTATTCATCCCCTTTTTGGTCGCCTGGGCGGCCTGTACCTTGACCTTGGGCTGCCCCAGCACGTTGTTTGCCAATTTTTTGGCCTCTTTTTAGCTTATGATCTCCTCCAGAGCCAACAGTCTTGTTTTGATCGTTGTTTCCAAAGACAAAACGATATTCTTTAAGGCCTCGGACTGGAATTCTAATTTTTTTCTTTCCGTCCTGGCCAATTATAGACTCCTCAGCTATTACATCTTTAATTGACTCTTTAATGGCCTTCTCAATCTTCTTTTTATGACGCATGCGATCGCTAGCGGCGCGATCAACGATGGATTTGTGTTTTCGGAAGACGCTCATGTGTTAATTATCTTAATAGATCAACTATTAACCATTATAATTGATATATATAATGATGTCAAGGACTAAAGAAGTCTTAAGGGAGAAAAATGCAGGATATAGCTGTTTTAAAACTTGATTCTTCTTTCAAGCCGATTGAAATCATATCCGGTGAGAAAGCTTTCCTCCTAACTTGGCTCAAAAAGGCATATACCGTTCAGTACTCCGATAAATGGGTCCATTCGGCCACCAAAGCCTTCCAAATTCCTTCTGTTATCGTTTTATTTCAATATATTGATGAAAAATTCTTTACTTTGCCTTGTACACGGAAGAATATCCTCATTAGAGACGAAAATCGATGTCAATATTGCTCAAAATGCTTCCGTGATGGCGATTTAACGGTCGATCACGTCCTCCCCAAGTCCAAAGGGGGGATATCTTCGTGGAACAATGTAGTAGCAGCTTGTAAGCCTTGTAATCAGAAAAAACGGGACTTTTTGGTCGAAAATGCGCCTGTTTCGCTAATTCGAAGGCCGGTGAGGCCCACATATCGCTCAATCATCAAAAAAAAGATTAATACTACCAATCTCCACTGGAAAGAGTACTTATAATGATAAAGAGCTGCTTAGGAGGCCAAAAAATGTCTCAATATACCTGGTTACTCGATCCTGGCCACGGAGGCCTCATCGATGACGTTTATCAGACTGCTGGGAAGAGATCTCCTCATTTTCCCGACGGATCTGTTTTATATGAGGGGGTATTCAATCGTGATGTCGTGGGACGTATTATAAAGCTCTGTCATGACTACAATATTGACTGTATCAATTTAGTCGACACAAATGAAGACATGTCGCTTCGACACCGAGTTACGAAAGCTAATTTATTTCATAAAGAGAATCGAAACAGTATTTATGTCTCCGTGCACGCAAACGCCTTTGGAAATGGACGAGATTTTAATTCTGCTAAGGGAATTTGCACTTTTCACCATTTTAAAAGCTCAGCTGGGGCAAAACTGGCTAAATCTTTACAAAAATGGCTAGGTGACCTCACTAACTTCCGAAATAGAGGTGTACGTAGCAACGACAGCTGGGCTAACTTTTATGTCTTACGAAAAACACATATGCCGGCAGTATTATCTGAAAACGGCTTCATGACAAACTTTGACGATGCGATCGCTCTAATGGACCCCGATGTAAGACAGGCTATTGCAAATGCGCATTTTGCTATGATTCAGGAGATTGAAGAAAATGGACTCTAAAAAAGTATCCTCAAAAGAGGTACAATTGGCTATTCAAGCGCTCTACACAAAAATTGAAGATTTAAGAGAAAAAGTAGACGCTTTGTGTGAAAGTAGTGGTTGCTTTAAAACACTAGAGAAGCCCAAGCCCAAGAAAGATAAAAGGTGACTTAATGGAATTGATTTCAACACATTTTGTGAAAACTCAAGATGTAGGATATCACGGAAACCTTTTTGGAGGAGTCATGTTGGCGTGGCTCGATGAGGCTGCAGCTGCCTTCGCTGCGCAGGCGGCGGACACACCCCGGATGGTGACCAAACACATTGCCGGGCTGACCTTCCAGAAGCCCGTTAGGCCTGGTCAAATCATCAAGATATATGGAGAGGTGGCTAAGATAGGAAAAACCTCTCTAGCGCTGAATGTCGAGGCCAGAAGGCACTCTGTATACAACGGAACCCAGAAGCTCGTCGTTAGCACGCAGATGACGTTCGTTCGTATCGATGGTGATGGTGAGGCCATTCCAATATCTGAGAGAGTGCGACTAAAATACAGAGATCCTAGGGATCTCAGCTAATTATAATATTCCAACCCATTAAATTGGTTATTACGTCAATATTATAACTAATTAAAGACAGGAGAAAGATATGGCAGTTAATTATTATAGGCCCGGTTTAGGGAATGTTGGGTCCTTTCAAAGCTCTGGGATACCCTGGTGCTCATCCTCTGTGAATGTCCCAGCGAGCGGCGCCGCGACGGCGGCTCATAGGATTGATTTTCCTTACGTAACCAAGAGACTCGTGGTGCGCAATGATGGCGCAGCTGATATTCGTGTTGGATTTTCCGATCGGGGAGTGCGCGGGATGGATGGAAATAAATATTATTTTACGCTCGGCATCGACAACTCACTAGAATTAGATTTCAAGGTGAGTCGAGTCTATCTTTATTCTGACGGAGCTAGCGCGCAGGAAGCTACTGTAATTGCAGGACTTACCTCGATTGATCCTGAGCAACTTAAAACTAATTGGTCCGGCAACGCTGGTGTTGGCTAAAACACACCTATATACTTAGATACACCTAATCTTGAGGGAGGCTCTATGAAATGGGTTTTAGTTCACCGACACCAGCAGTTTTAACATATTTAGTAGAGACCAATCTTTATGTAAATTCGGGATCCGGCAACGATAGTGGCGACGGAACCATTTCGGACCCTCTTCAGTCCCTAGAGCAAGCGCTCAAGAATGTTTATGCGCGCCGGGTGACTGGGAATAATGCAGCGTGCAGTATTTTTCTCTCCGGAGCGGTCGGCGATTCTGATGTTATTTCAAAAATCGTTTATTACTGGCCCAACAAATACCAACAATCAATGGGTAATCTGACCCTTTGGAACTGGGACGGTGCCGATACCTCAACAACCGCACCGGCGCCGGCGATGCTTTATACAGGGTCAGCAGTAGTTTACTCTAATAGCTATACAACAGACATGACTGTCTATGATGGCGGATGCCTCACCACGCTTTTTACTGATAGTGGATTTAGTACGCCGGTTGACTATGGAGTGGCCGGATCAATGGGACCTCTCTCTGAAGGGTGGCTTATATCAGACACGAGCGCGGTTACATCTCTCTGGAGTGGTTTTCGGCCGATCGCACATGTGGTGCCCGGGGGCAACGACAATGTTGTCCGGATAGCTAGTCCTCGCGACGACGATGATTTTTCTTTAGATGACTGGACCACGGCCGGCCGGGGTGATATGGCGATAATAAAATGGGGAGCCTCAATCGACTTTACTTTGGTTGCTGCTGATGGTAATGCTTCGAAGCAACAATCCGGGGTATATAAACAAAATTGGTACAATCTTGAAGTTACCTGCTCCAACCCAACAAGTGATGAGTTCGGCTTTGGTTCTATGGCTGGTCGCTCTGCTTTTATTAACTGTATAATGAAGCTAGACATGGCCTCGCAGCATGCCGGCTACGGCTCGTGGCAGAATTGTTATTGGGCCCCCAACGACCAACTTGGTCCGGGCAACTTCGGAGGAAATGTAGATTGGAACGGTGGAGTTCTGGATATGGGGAAGACAGCTGACCCGACCCGGCACTTTTTACGGATTAATGGATTGTGGAGGACCGCAGGGTATAGCATCTTCCAGAACATCAGTTCCAGCACTCGAGGCCTTATGTTTGGGCCCGATGCAAGAATTGTCGGGATGGGCGATCAAGATAATGTAGTTTGGCACCTATCGGGATGTGCTGGGTTTTATACTGAGGGGGCGCCTATGGGAGGTTCCGTACGGACGTCTGGGACCCCAATACGCCTTATAGGTGAACTTCTCGGCGACCAAGCAGGAGGTGTATATTCTCTGAGACTTAATTCTGGGTCCATGTGGATGTATCACACAGGGAGTATAGTGATGCAGGAGGGTGGAACTACAGAAGCTCTTGTTAGCGTCTCTAACGGCGAGGCTCGCGGAGCTGCTGATATCTTTTCCGCCTGTTATGCTGTTAATTACACATCTAGTATCAATCGAAACATTAGCGATGCCGCGGACTACGCTACTTATGCAACCGATTATTCTTCTAGTTTGGCTGCCTTACAAAGCGCAGCAGACTAATGGGTTTTAGTTCAACAACACCAGCAGCTTTAACATACTTGCCGGAGACAAATCTTTACGTAAATTCGGGGTCCGGTAACGATAGTGGTGCCGCAACCATTTCGGACCCCCTTCAATCCCTAGAAGAAGCGCTCAAGAATGTTTATGCCAGGCGCCTAAACGGCAACGATACTTCGTGCCGAATACTTCTCTCGGGAAATGTCGGAGACTATGATACTACTCCAGCCATTGTATATTACTGGCCCGGCAAATATCTCAACTCCCTCGGATTCTTGGACATCGTCGGTTGGGATGGGGCACAGACCAACCCCGACACCGATGCGCCGGCCTGTCTTTATACTGGCTCCGCGACTCTTTGGGCGAGCCCCAACAACAGCGCTAGCTACGTGGCCTTTGATAATCATGATCAAGGTCAGGTGCTCGGGCTCTTCACTGATGCTGCTTATACCACCCCGGTAGATTTCGGCGCCGCGGGATCAATGGGTCCCCTTTCGCAGGGATGGCAACTGGTAGCAAACACCCCGGGTAGAGGACGACCTGTTGCACATGTTGTTGATCATCTTGGCAATACCAACACTATTAGGATTGCTGGACCCAGCACGAAGAATCAATGGGATCAATCTGGATCCGCAAATGGCAATGGAGCCAGCTGGGATACTTTAGGTCGAGGAAGCTCTGGATTAAAAGTTATAAAATACGGCGCAAAAATTGATTTTACTGAATTACAGGACGCGGCTGCCATTAACGCCAGTATCTATGGCATGGGAATGTATAAGCAAAACTTTTGGTTCCTAGAGCTTACATCTTCAAACCTTTCTAGTTATCCAAATTCATCTTTCGGGATTGCTGGCGGCCGGATGTCATTTAATAATTGCCACCTTCTCTTTGAGGGCAATTCTTTCGGCGGCGGCCGCATGGCGTGGACGAACTGCTACTTTGGATCAAATGATGGATTTCAAGCGGGATCAAACGGTGGGCAGTCTATAATGACGTCCTGTGTGATTGATGGCCAGTGGAGGCCCGATGAGGTTTTCGGCTTCAAAAACTATATGCAGACACAAGGATATACCATTCTTCAAAATTATGACTCTAGCACCTCCGGTATCAGTATTAGTGGCGACTGCAGGCTTGCGAATGTTGCGGATGCAAACTTTAGTATTTTCCACCTGACGGCATCTGCTGGAATTGGAGGCGCAGGGAGAGTGCAGACCGAAGGTCCCCCACAGCGCTTAATGGGCCGGATAAACAGTGCTACGGATTATTCCCTTCGTCTCGTGTCTGGTTCTGTGTGGAACTGGAATACGGCAAACGCAATGGTGCGTGACGACGGCTCAACTGTCGCCAAAGTTAGTGTTACTGAGGGAGAAACTGATTCTTCTGCTGAGATCGTTGGTGGTACCTTTATATATAAATACGACGGGGGCGGGGGCGTCCAAAACGACTTTGCTACTGACTATTCTGCTAGCTGGTGGGCAACGATAGTAGAGGGCAGCAGCTAATTAAAGTTAAAAATCGGGCGACTTAATATTGCTTCCTAGTTACCATAGGAGGTAATTTATTATGTTACGAACAATTTCGTCAATATTATGTCTGTTTATGGTGGCTTGTGTGCCGCCCGATACAAATTCTGATAACCTCGACAACCAAAAGGATCTTTCACCCGCCGGTGTGGAAGACGATCTATTTCTATCTACCCTTGAAAGGATTCACGATGTGGACCCATGGGATGTGTTAGACCCAAGTCCAATTACATGGGACGACTGCGCTGGAGTTGAGGGGGATAACCCTTGCAATCTCACCGGTAAGCGCCAAGGGGGGGAAAACTTTGGGCTTTATGCCAACTTTGGGCGGCCTATCGTCCTAGACTTTTCGACAGGATGGTGTGGTCCCTGTAGGGCTGCAGCCACACACGCACAGGAAGTACAAGATATTTATCGCGACACAGGTTTGCTGTATGTGACGGTTCTTATTGAGACCGCAAACGGTGCAGCACCAGCTCAAGCTGACCTGGATGCCTGGGCTAACGAATATGGATTATCCGATTCGTTGGTAGTAGGGGGCAGGCGCGCATTATTGGAGAGCAGCGGAGGCGAGTGGCCACTTAGTGGCTGGCCTACGTTTTATTATATCGATCGGAATATGGTTTTGAGAGATATTGATAGAGGATACAGTTCTGAAGAAGTTATCTATTCAATTGAGTGGCTATTAACGCTATAATACTATTTATAGTATGAAATCAATTGATTTAGCTTTGGCACAGCTGTGTGCTGACGATCTTGAAGCCTATGAAGAGCTTGTTGAACTTTGGGTTTGGTATGGCGGAGACGCCTAATGAAGCTCCTACTTGAAAACTGGCGGAAGTATTTGAATGAGGCGCGTTACGAAAGTGAAGTTGTTGATATTGTTGGTGGAAGATTACCAACAGATATAAGAAACATAGTAGAAGAATGGCCCAAAACCGACGGCGTGCCCAGCTATAAAATAGCGTACGCTCTAACTGAAGAAGGTCTAGAAAAATTAAAGAGCTTTCCATACCACATTCAAGATCAATACACCATCATACCTCTGCTAGATTTACAAGGAGGAGTATCTTTACGACAA
>Ga0209128_1001956_pt1 | contig 13651 bp, 37 predicted proteins | sample ETNvirnome_6_100_FD_184072 | JGI IMG/M metagenome (GOLD analysis project Ga0209128, IMG submission 184072) | Marine viral communities from the Pacific Ocean - ETNP_6_100 (SPAdes) (version 2) | ecosystem: Environmental > Aquatic > Marine > Oceanic | place: Pacific Ocean | collected 2013-06-19 | reverse complement strand
TAACGCTTCCCTGATAAGGTACTGTATCTCTCTGATATTATAATCCATTAACTATAATTAGTATACTGCTTTTAAATAAGCTGCAAAAGTTTCTGTAACTCGACGAGTATTAAACCAATAAACCACATATGACAATCCGGCATACTCCCCTGTTGTTATCTCTTTGATAATTATCCCCAAGCTGTTGTAGTGTATATTTGACTTACTCCAATTTGGCGATATATACATGCGCGGTGACATCCAAATATCATAATATGAATTGAACCTGACAAGATCCCCAACATTATATCCTGGTATTACATGTTCATCATCGTCAAACATCTTTGTCGTCATTAAGTTGTCGTAATATATCATTACGTCTCCTGGTTGGCAATTGTTTGAGAAATTCAACTACTGCAACGGTACCTGCTTCGATTAGACGCGTCCCGTTAACGCAATATGGACATGATTTCCACTCATCCGGGTTATACGGATTATGGTGTCCTGCATGTTTAAGTCTGCCGTTGATGCATGTATCACATCGAACGTTTACGTATAGCTTATCGAACGGCATATTGTAACTAGGAACTAATGCTTGGAAAGTATGCACAATTGCGATAGTGGGTGGACTATCTTTATCTTATCAACCTCCCCCTCTCTGCGATATGAGTAATATGCTCTTGTGGATCCATTATGTGTTTTCTCGTTTGTCCATCTTATTTCCGCCACACCACCATACAATTGCGTTATGATCCCAATGCCGTGTTCCAAGTGACACTGGCAACTCACTAAGTCTCCTATATTGAATTTTTTATTGGGGTATTTTTTTGAATGTGTCTTTGCGCTCATATGTTTTTTGCTAGCAGGCTGGGGGTATGTGTGCGCCGCTGTGCTACTATAATTAGAGTGTGCTGGGTGTTGTATCTGAAAAAAATTTAGGCGTATCGAAAACAGGCTAAGCACCGGCTGTCACACCCTGTCACGCACTGTGACATAGATCGCGGGTAGTAGGGGGGTGGGGGGGTGTACGTGGTAACACAAACTCACGTTACATTTATTTGACATGTAACTTACACTCACATTACAATCACAAGACAATCACACTACACTCACTTGACAATCACTTTACATTATTATTATTTGTATTAGTCTCGAACATATTCCATGCACCGTGACTCACGATCACTCACGCATATTCTGTCGGTGCTGGTATACACTATTCACTATTGCCACATAGTATACACAACCGCACACACCAAACCAAAATGGCACAAGCAATATGTCAGCAGGTTTTATGCTGACTGTCGATAATATGCGTCTTGCTGTAGTTATTTTATTCTTTACTCTCTCGTACATCTTTCTCTCCTATAAGTCTTGACGCTCTTTTTACTTCCTCTAAGGGCAACCCTTATTCACGGTATCGTTAGCGCCGATATCACATGTCGTATAACTCTTGACACACGTATCAAAATGCATACATATCAAGGGATATACTATTAATATGTAGTGCGGCTGTCGCACTTGACGCTCACGCATGCTCACGATAGAGCGAATGGGAGCAGCAACATTGCGATGATAACGGCACCGACCAGCGCCTCAAGCACAGGCAAGACAGACTCACGCATTGGAATAATCCTTTATTATTGGGGGTTTATGGGGGATAAATGTTACGGTTGTGTTATGGTGTGCTATATAGTATAAAGCACCAGCACATTCTAACACTCTTTCTCTCTCTTCTGTGATTAATCTTTTTATCTTCTCTTCGATATTGTTAGCTTGTCCTAATGATACAACCATAAAACACCGTATACTTATTTATTTGTTGAGTCTCGATCATCTTTCAATCCCGACACAAACACATTAATCGTGCGCATTGCACCAAAAAGACGTATAGTAACCACTAACACCAAAGCTAACACCGTGATCCATACACCAAACAATGACATTGATTCGATAGCAATCATATATATTATCTTCTATCCTTCGTAAAGTCATAATGATAATGGGTTGGACTATCAATATTTTCTCTTTGCTTTGATGCTCTCTGTAACTTAATAAGCTGATACGTCAACTTTCTAACGATGCTATCCTTTGTGTCATCTTGTATACAACTACTGCCACTTAGTGACGTTAGTATATCTTGAATCTCGATAGCTGTTAAGTTACGGGAGTCACCAGGCATAGGCTACGCTTCTCCTACCGTTGTTTGAAAAGCGGCAGTCGTAAGCAAGACAGTAGCCGCTATCTCTTCTGATAGTTTTTCTTTTTTTAGAGTCTCGTAGGTTACCAATGCACCCACGATGTTCTCACATGAACGAATAGCTTTTACCATAGCGGTTACAGGCTGATCGTTCTCGGTTTCGTTTTGTTCTATAATAATGTCCATAATATTTTATTCTCTCTTCTCGAAAAGGTTTGGTTTAGGAAAGTGTATTCTTGAACAACAAAGGATGCCAAACGTCATCTGCTTGTGCCTTTGCTCGCCCAACGTGGCACGATGTGGTTTGCGAATGATAGCCGCCAGCAGGCGCAGTGTAGTCGCCCACGATAGCCGTTCCGGTTTCGCTACGCACACCAATGCAGAGCGCATAGGAGAACAACCTAACGCCATCGGTTGTCAGTGTTTGCCTGCTATTGCGGGCGGGTACGCCTTGTGTCCAGGATCGGATAACGCCATTGTTGTTTGTTCGTCGTGCTGCCATGTTATTTTCTCTCTCTCTTGGGGTAAATGTTAATCGTTGCAAGGTGGGTGTGACCAGTTTTCATATTGCCAGTCGGATATTTGTCCGTTTTGACATAGAGAATCGGTCCAGTTATTCCAGGCCTCGCAGCGCGCGTCGATATCTGGTATTCCGTCTTGCTCATGTTCTTGTCGGACAAGGGGAAGGATAAAACCTTCAAAATCCTTTATTGCGGCCTCGCGGGTTATCACTTGACGTAGATTTGATGCCATGTTGTTTTTCTCTCTTTTTGGGGTGAATGTTATACTATTAGCTCATTAACTCAGGCGTACCGCATGAAACACCATCATACTGGTTAGCTTCGCGACTCGCGAGACTTCTTGCTTGCTTCGCGGTGTAGGCGCGAATACGAAGGTAATACGTTGCGCGTTGGGCATCCCCACGAGCACCGAGCCTATCATCGGCATGTACCCAATAGCGCAAGGGCACAAGGAAAAGCTGAAGCTGATCGCCCGCTTCGCGGTGCGCCGTAGAATCCTTGTGTGTCCATGCGTCGAAACGGCAGGTATGGATCTGGTGACCATTGTGGGTAGAAGCGGGAGTTGTCGAGGTAGCCATGTATTTCTCTCCTTTTGATATATACATTATACCATTCACAGGGGGCAATGTCAACATTAAGTTGTCAGGTAAATGTTAAAAGGATATTTCTTCTTCTGTTGCTGGTTTTGCTTTTGCTTTCTTAAACTTCTTTAGATATCTCTCTTCGATGATAATCATATTTGATGATCCAATCGGCAACACTTGATATCGCTTTGCGCCATTGGCGGCAGAGATAACAGGTTGCTTACTATCAATCACAATGCCGCCTTTCTCTAATGCAACACGGACAACCCAACTTGCATTAGAACGAGCACTAACCATCGAACCGGCCGCATATTTTGGTTCAGAATAATGAGCAGCAAGCACTTTTTTAGCAAACTTGTTATTGACAAGTTTATTGAAAAACCGTTTTAAGGGAATATAGTCTTCTCTCTCTTTAATGTTATCAATAGTCTTATTCAAATCACTGTTCTGATTTACAAAGTTACGATAATAATGGGTTCGAGCGTAATATCGGGCCAAGATATTTGCAGTTTCATGGTGCTTTTCAAAATATTCGCTTTTCCATTCTTGTTCTTCTACGAAAGCGGCCGGGGAAAAGTTGGTTTTAATCTTATTATATATCTCTTTTTGTCTATCGGATAGATCGTTTCCGCAAGCAACTTGCGATCGGATGCTTTCCAAAAAACCAGCATCCCAACTTGATTTATCGGTTACCCGCGAATAAACACCATCAATCTCCCCAACCAACGGGTTTACAGTTGCGTTTTTGTTTTTCTCGATAATCCCCTCAAGCCTATCAACCCAAACCCGACGCCCACTTGTTAGGCTGCGCTTTTGCTGGTAATATGATAACAAACCCCTTGCAAACCTCTGATTTTTAGAGGGCAAGTGCTCGCTATCCACTATCGCTTGAAGTCTATCACCAAGAGTCATTGAAGTATCTCCTTTTATACATATAATGTAATCACAAATGATACCAGAGTCAATCTTTATTTGTCAGAGGTTTGTAAACTTAACTCTTTATCTGCTTGCTCTGTCATCTTGGCCAAGTCGCCCATGGTGATAACAGAACGAGGATGCTTTGCCTTGTGGCGTTTGTTTTGTGCGCGGAGCAACCTACCATAACGACGAGAGTTTTTAGGATGCTCGCAAATATAGATATTTTCAACCTCCAAGCGTTTCATTTTCCGCAACATATTAAAGGTTGGTTTATAGCTATCGGGTTTAGTCAGCACCATTTCATAACCGGTTATTTTTCCATCCTCGATGGCAACCTCTGTTTGGCTGATATAATATTTCATCTTGTTATCGCTCCTGTTCTCTTTAGGTTCTCTTTTACTCAATGATATATCTATTATCTCATATGCAAGAGATAAAGTCAAGCCGGTTGTGTTAAGGGAATGTCAAAGGTGAAGAAAGTTTTAAGCGGCTCTGGGTGGCTCTGTGTTGGCTCCTGTTCTCTTTAAGGTAGGGGAACCGTCCAGCGAAGGCAAAGCCAGCCCAGGGCGATTCTATGGCTTTTAATCGACTGCTATCACTCTCTCATTGGTCTGAAAATAGGGGCGAGAAGCATATGCAGATGTGGTCATCCACATACGCTGACACCTACTCTTAATAGGCTTAGGAGCACACATATCAGTCAAAACAAGGTGTCCATCAAAATCACGTTCATTGACATACTTGGTTGGCGGATCAAAGTTTGTTCCTCCGCACATTACACGTTCCCATGCACGCGATTGTCCCTTTTTCCAGACATATATTTTATCCTCACCCACTACGGAGTCAAACGGAATAACGGTAAACTCCGCAATATCAGACAACTTGTTCAACTCAGCAAAGAACATAGCCAACATGCCATCATCAACGGAACCAGATTGGTCAATGCTGATAGCGATTTTAGCTTGACGACGAACGCGCTTACCGGGATGGATACGCGGGTATCGCTTGTTAAGGCGTCGCGGCGTGCTTCGCTTATCGGCGCGTTGTGAAGTCCTTACGAAATACCGTAGCACTTTGCGCCAATCCACTTTGCTGCTAATAGAATCCATAATCTTTTTTCGCATGTCATGTGACACGGATCCCCAGTTATTAGATTTTTCTGCCTCTTGTGCTGCCTGCTTTAGCGCCTCTTTCAATCGCTCTTGTGCTATCTCTTTTCCAGCACCATCAACCTCTCCAAAGGCGTCGTGAGAATCGAAGCTATCAGCGTCACCAATGCCCCCACCTTCGCCGCCTTCACCTTCACCCTCTCCACCCTCTCCGCCTTCTCCTTTTTTCTCTTCTGCTTCTTCTTTCAGCTTTGCTTTATACCATTCGTAGGATTTTCCGGCGGGAAGATGAGCAAATCTATCTTCGCCGGGTATACAACCCTTCATAGGCTCGCCAGAAGGCATCATCGGCCCAGGGTTTTTCTCGTTTGGTAGCTTGTTTTTCATCTCTGGCAATCCATTGATGGCCAAATCCATAGACACGTTGTCAAGGCGAGATATTCCCTCTTCTGGTTTACGAGAGGTAACGTGCTCCAGAACGATATGATAAAACTCGTGCATAAGCACACCAAGTTTATGTTCATCCTGTAGTGAACCCATAAACTCAGGATTATACATCATCTCAAACTGTAGTCGATCGGGATTAATGCGTACCCCGGCAGTCGGAATGGCCGTCGTGCTGGTTTTATCAATCCTTCGCGACAAAGCAGCAAAGAACGGTTCGCGCATGAGCAAACGTGCTGTATGCATGTTAAGATTAAAGGCTGGTTTTTTTGCATCATCTGACATTAGTTTTTTCCTTTCTATACATATAATATAACACCAAAACGAGGTAAAGTCAACATTCAAATGTCAAGAAGTTGTCAGATACTTGGCAATAACTTCAACATCTCGAAACCATTGAGTTTTTCCGTCTATAAGCAACTGAATCTCCTGAACCTCGGCAATATAGTTTCCCTCTCTCATACTTACCACTAAAGCAGGTTTATTGTCAGTTTCCCTTGTCAATAAATCACCTACCTTAAAGGTGTCTTTTGGGGAAAGTTTAAGTTTCATATCAACTTCAAATCTTTTACATCATATAGTTGAGAAGCTGATTTACCCTCCATAAACCTAACTTTTACAATATCATGCCTACCTTTTCTCGGTGGTATCGCCTCCAATACGAAGGCGATACGTCCACCAGCCGGAATAACTTTAACAAGTGTTCCAACCTTAATCATTTATTCATTCCCGCCGAGAATCTCTACAAGATGCTCACTAACACTCTTTCCGTCTGGAGTATATGCCTTGTGAAGTTGAATAACATTCTCGATGTTATCAGCATCACCCAAAACACTCCACAACTTCATAGCAACTTCACTCGGAAGAGTTACGAAATATTGAGCCAGATTAGCTACTTGCGTTTCATTCAAATCCTCTTTAAGCACACCAGATGCATCGAACTTTTCAATCATTGCAGAATGATCGTTAATGCCCCATTCAGCGGTCTTTTCTATCTCGCCGTTTTCAAGGATATCCTCGACACTAACTTGCCATTCGTATTTGTCAACGAAGTCACGCAATGCAACTGCCGCTTCAAATCCCAAGAAGGCATTAGCGAGATTGTAGAGCATATCCATGCTGCCTTTCTCTTCAAGTACGCTGGTGCGAACAGCAACGTCGTTAAATCGTTTCCATGAACGACGAGACGGATACACCTTGTTAGGCTCAAACTCGCCTTGGTGCTCCAAGTGGCTATGGTTGTGATTGATAAAATCCCAAATGATACCGGTAATGTTGCCATCATTCGCCCACTTGAGCCAATCTTCAACGGTAGGCTCAACATCAAACACAGTCCAGCGATCCAACTCGGCAGGATCCATCTCGCCAACTTGATATTGTGCGCCATGCTCGCCACCATTGACAGCGGCAATAATGAGAGTTTCAGGGTGAAGGCTCCAACCGTTCAACTTGCGAGAATCAGTCAACTCAAAAAGTCCCTGGCGAACCTCTACGGTTGCCCTGTCTACTTCATCGAGGAAAAGCACTACCGGATGCTCACAAGCAGTCACAAGCCAATCTGGAGCGTTCCAGGTGGTAGCCTTGCGCCCGTTAATCTCGGTGTCAGCCACATCGGGCAAACCAAGCAAATCACCTTCTGTCATCTGTGATGCGCGTCGTTCGACAACTGGCAAACTCCGGGTATTCGCGATTTGATATACCACTTGAGATTTACCAACTCCATGCCGTCCACGAAGGAGTACGGGCAAAGTACAATCAAGGATTGGTTTTGCTGTCAAAAAGAATGTGTTAAAAGATACTGCCATTTGTTTGCTCCTAAGTGTTTCTCTACCTTACATATATAATATAGCACCGAAACGAGGTAAAGTCAAGTTTTAGATGTCAAGAGGTTGTCAAGAAGAACTAACAACTCTGAAATAGGCTTGTGGGCGATATTGAACGAGAATACCGGTTGAAAGAAACAGCACATCAATATAACCATCAACAAGAAGATCATTAGAGACTTGGGGCGTATGAATCTTATGCACAATGGCAAGGTTCCCCTTTGCGCTTTTAACTAAATCACCGACTTGCATTTATAACCTCTAAATCTTTATCCAAAACCCGGCGCGAGGAGTGTTTGCCAAAGTCAACATCAAACAAAGTATATCCACCCTGGATATGCTTTTGATCAAACCTACGCAAGATGAGGCCAACAGAGCCAATAGGCAAAAGGATCGAAATGCGTGTTATTTTTACCAAATCACCGACTTTCATTGATAACCTCCAACCGGGCGACATTATAAAACTCCGCCTCACCATCACAACAGCGCAGCACTTCTCGATAATGTCCATACTTAGGACTACCATCACCCGCAACTATCAAGCCGATAAAGTGATTGTTAGCGTCCGAGCATTTTGCCAATGCCTTTCGCGCCTTCTCTGTGAAGTTGTAGACTTTTACCAAATCACCGACTTTCATTTATAACCTCCACACGATGCGCGATGATCCAACTTGTGCGGCCGTCATTCCAGTGTATAAGAGGAAAGCGCCACCGATGGTTGGCGGAGACATGCCAGCCCACAATAATCCCCAACAGTTCGCTCTCCGAGCTAAGGTTCCTTACTAAATCACCGACTTTCATGTTCTTCCTTTGTTTTGTTTCTTATATATAATATAACACCGAAACGAGGTAAAGTCAATGCTCAAATGTCAGCAGATTGTAAAGACTTGCGCAACTCTTTCAAAAGTGAGATTGCAAGTTCTATGTTCTCATGCTCCCCGTTGTTGATCCGCAAGTTGCGCAATAACCAACGGATGTTGGCCTTTGATATACGCATACGTTCGATAGGTACATCCATCGTTGGTAAGATGGGGAGTAGTTGAGCTAAAGTCATCATTCGATCTGTTATCATGTATACATTATCTCACGAAGTAGGGAAGAAGTCAAGTCTCAAATGTCAAGAGAATGTCAGAGGTTGTTTATTATTTTATTTCATTGAAATAATGATCAAGCGATGGGCTGGATCCATTCAGCCATTTTTCATCGGTAGGAGTTTTAATCTTCTCTCCATTAATAGAAGACACTAAATCGCTCTTTACATCCCACGTCCCAACTGGCTCGACCCAACCTTTCACATTAACCGCTACTTCATCACCTTCGCTGTCTGTTAATCGAGGAAGCCCCATTGTAAGGGTTTTTTGCTCAAGATGCATAAAAGGCATTACTACGATTGAATGTTCACGAGGAAAAAGAACATTAATCTTATCCCAACGAATAGTATGAACAAGACATATTAACTCTCGCCTATCCCATTCCTGTTCGCCACAAGCGTTTGTATAATATCCACTAACTCTTCGTTTAACGAGAGCACCAACGCCAAGGCCCAAATCTTTAAGGCTTGCTGATACCGTTTTGCGATATTCGACATTTCGTCTCTCCATATCGCTTTTATCTTTTTTCAACTCTATGCAGGTTCGTCGGGTATGCCCCTTGCCTTCTGGACAGTGATCACCAAACTTATATTTACAATACGAACAACGACGATTGGACCGCTGATTAACTTTTTTACCTGAAAGCGGGTTTGTGCCTGTGCGTGTGCCGATTTGTTCTGCTAATGTATAAGCATCACTATCGTATCCCTCTGCTTTATATTGTTCAAATCGTTTTCTTAGTTGGGCTGTCATAGCCTCACAAGAAGAACGATTGTGTCCTCGGTTGCGGCAATACGAACAAGTTACGGTTCCATGATAAGACATTTTAGCTCCTTTCTTTATTATCTATATATAATATAACACCAATCACATCAAAAATCAACTGATTTTTGTCAGAGAAATGTCAAATACGCATAATGGATATTTTCTCTTTTTGATCCAAATAAAACTTCAATAAAACCAGGATAAAAGGTGCCTACGGTTCTAATGATTGTGCCTATTTTGCCCTCATACATTACTAAATCACCGGCTTTCACTTAACACCTCCAACTCATCAATATCAAACTCAGCGACTTCACCCAACACCAAGACTTTTGCAGCGGGAATATAAAGACGCCTTACTTCTTCAACGATAACACCAATCTGGCCGATTGACTCGGGCCAAGTCAGCGTGATCAGCGACTCGCTTTCCGGCTTGATTCTCACCAAATCACCGACTTTCAAAACGCAATACTCCGTTCAATACAAACATCGCTAAATGCCCAACCTCGTGCCACGTTATCGTCGGTTTCCTCGCCAACGCGCAAGAAACGATAGAAGTTTATGGCCTCCTGTTCGTCGTCATCGACTGCGATATGTTCGTTGTCGCACCAATCCATAAAGTCAACGATAGCATCAATAGGCTCGTAACCCTCATACCACTTAATCGCTGCCCAGTTAAAGAGGATGTTGCCCTCCCCACAATAATCTTTGATCCGCGTATCTGTCTCTGAAAAACACATCTTGCGTGCTTCCGGCGACTTTGCCATTGTAACTAAAAACTGTGGCATCACCTCTTTGGCGACGATGAAGACGACTTCTGAACGATAGCCCATAGATTTTTCTCCTTACTCTATAAATATAGCACCGGATGGCGTCAAAGTCAATAGGAAAACTGTCAAGTAAATGTCAAGAAGGATTAACCAATATAATACTATTTTCTTTTTCCCAATGCACCTTGCCATCAAGTCCCGCCCACAGCACACCAACGCCATGCCAGTCCCAGACCTCCGGCCATCCATATTCTGCACCATTCTTAATCTCAACAATGACACCCACTGCAAAATCCGGTTGTATACGAAACCGCACTAAATCACCGACTTTCATTTAGCACCTCCAAAGTTAAATAATGTACCGGTGTAATAATCCCATTATTCCAAAGAATGATTACCCACGCCTCATCGAATATAGCACTCAGCACCACACCAATAGAATCAAACCTCCGATTGGTTGGCCGTATTAAATCACCGACTTGCACTAAGCACCTCTGTTAGCTGCATAAGGGCGTCGGTACTAAAAAACGCTGGGTTTCGTATACCTTTGGCGTTGTGTAGTAACTTAAATCTCTTAATACCAGCTACCGGCGTTAGCGCAATGATAGTGCCGATTGCGCCGGAATCCTTAAACTTGACTAAATCACCGACTTTCACTGATCACCTCCACAAACTGAATCATGTGACTGTCAAGAACGCCGACCTTTCCAACTTCGATAAAGTTGATCGTGTGATCGCCAGTCTCATCAATCTCGATAATAATACCTTGACCATAGTGATCATCATAAATCAAATCACCGACTTTCACTGATCACCTCCAGATAATACATTGAATGATTTGAATAACCTTCGCCATCGTTCCATAATACTAACACCTCTTCACTATCCCCTATGTCTTCTGGATCTATGTGAGTGATTATACCCACTGGCATGCGGAGAAAACGATCCTCAGAGTTAGGATCGGGCTTGAGCATTACCAAGTCACCGATTTTCATTTTGCACTCGCATGTGTTTGAGCAATCCTTGATCAAATAGGCGTGACTGGCTATCGCCCACCAACAGCACCCTATGATTCGTTATAGTAACTCCATCGTCACGATGGATAATGTCTTCGCCCAAATAGATACCCGTGCGACGGTTAATATCGCTGGTATGGCCATTGATGTTATCAAGTTTGAATAAATCACCGACTTGCATTGATTACCTCCAGCTTATCGCTCCTGAAAGACTCGCCAGTGTGGAGATATATCCACGGATGATCGCCATCAATGACGCGCACGATGAGTCCCACGGTGCCATCATAAACAACTCTTACCAGATCACCGACTTTCATGTGGTTCTCTCCTTTTCATATATATAATATAACACCGAAAGAGGGAAGAGTCAATAGTAAAGCTGTCAAGAGAATGTCAAGTCTATTAGACTTTTGATATTATCCTAACAGTTGATGCTAAAATCCAATCTGAGTGACATTTATCGGTAGATGAGATGATTTTGATATACTTCACAGTGTGAATATCATTTAAATGTTCTCTTATCCAAGCATCGTTAACAATCCCGATAATATCCGTGGGTGAACCTCGTAAATCATAAACCCTAACTAAATCGCCAACTTTTGTATTGTCGCCATGATTATTCATCCTTGCACCGTTGTGCGAATCACCTCAGATTCATAGTTAAAATGATCCCAGGTTTTTTCTGACCATTTCTGATATACTGTAGAAAGTTGCTCGCTACTCATTTCGGCTAACTGCTCATCTTTCCATGGTGGCTCGCTCGCTTCATGTTCCTCGTCTCTAAAATATCCCTCATACACTCCCAGATACTCCAATATATCCCTAACAGCAACAAGTAAAGCGCCTTTCTTTGTTAAATGAGTTGAAACATCGAAGTTACCTTCATGTTTTACAACAAATGCCCAAATATTCATGATATTACCTCCAGTTGATCTTGATATATTAGCTCTTGGATGCCGCTTGTCCACAACACAGATACTCCAGATGGCACAGTAAACTCACCCCACATACAGACATCCACCTTTAAGATGATACCAGCTTCACCATCTGCCTCCAAAACGCTGCCATTAAGCCTTACCAAATCACCGACTTTCACAGTACACCTCTCAAGATTTCAACAGCCACCGCTATCAATCCAATGAACGGAATGGCAACAAAAACAAACCCAAACACAAACACGATTGTATCACCGACTTTCATTGATTACCTCCGAAATGAACTGAAGTTGCAGCCCTCGACTGATATATCCATTGTTATACATTATATCGACATATTCTAACTTGTTTTCGATTATGTGCCTTTTTACAACAAATACAACGTAACCCCTCGTTGTCATCGCTAAATCACCGACTTTCATTTTTTTGCTCTCATAAGTGTGAAATAATCAGCCGAAAAGTTACTTGTGGTTACACGACGCATATCAAGATATGCAACGGGATACATCCACTGCACGCTAACACCACCGCCAACGGCACTTGTTATAGTGCCTATTTTACCATAAAACCATTTTTTATATCTACCTTTATCTGTAAACATTACAATATCACCGACTTTCATCATAAACGCACCTTCTGACGACAAGCACGCTTATTAGCTTCCTTTTTACGATCTTTCATTGCGCCACCTTTGCGAAAATGTGCGTGTACTGCAAGCCAGTTGCGAGATTTTGGTTTTTGGTTCTTTTTCTTTTTCATACATATAATATAACACCAACAAAGACAGAAAGCAACCCCTAAGTTGTCAAGAGATTGTCAAGGTACTTTTTCCATAATCGCATCATTCCAAGGAGCGACATCGTTAAAACCAGCTTCTACAGTTTCCCCCATCCATACTACAGCAAAGTTATCATGAGTATCCCAATCCTGTGTCACTATAGCCACTTTGTGACGTTTTGCCTTAAACTCCTCACAAGCCTGGATCCATTCTTCTTTTAATCTAACCAAATCACCGACTTTCACTAATCACCACCAGTTCGCTTCTTCTCCACCAGCCTGCGGCCGCAGCTTTTTCTGCCCACGTAATAAAGCACTCACTCCCTCGACATTTAACAACCAAACCAGGACAAGAAATGCCGCGCTGTTTGTCGTATATGTGAACGATTAAATCGCCTACGTCTGGGGCGCCGCTAACTTTCACTCAACACCTCAAAACCGGTTTTATCTTTTCCGTAATCAACAATACCACGGGCGACACCGGGACGATATGTCCAAAACACTAAAAACTCTTTCGTTGTATTTTTGAGCACAATACCTAACCAATCTACGCAATAATCCAGACCTGGTTGGTTGGAATACTCCTTGCTGAATCCTATCAGATCACCGACTTTCATTTATAATCTCTACCTCACTCTCATACATCACTGCCGTGCCATCTTTCAACACCCACCTTGGGTTAGTCCATAAAACAGCCCATCTTGAATCGCCAAAGTCGTCAT